>Ga0209770_10000464_pt1 | contig 22358 bp, 18 predicted proteins | sample LauGreSu1BDMLBDD_2_FD_187572 | JGI IMG/M metagenome (GOLD analysis project Ga0209770, IMG submission 187572) | Freshwater lake microbial communities from Lake Michigan, USA - Su13.BD.MLB.DD (SPAdes) (version 2) | ecosystem: Environmental > Aquatic > Freshwater > Lake | place: Lake Michigan, USA...
AAATGCTCTCCTTCCCATTGGCTTTGTTCCAGATCGCATTGGCCAAGTCAATGCATTACTGAAATGCACTGCAGAAGATGGAACCGTCTATTCCACATTTCTGATTGGAGATGGTATTACAATGCCTTCAACCCTAACGATTAATGGTCAGGCTATACAAAGCATTGCTTTGATTCCGGGTACAAAATCAAATTTTGACATTGCACTATCCACTCAAAAAGCACTTACTTATCCTCGCATAGATAGTGTGCTATTCGAAGTGCAATATCCGAATGTGCTTTTTACTTTGGATTCAGTGAGCTCTCTGCAAGCGAAATGGAATGCATCGATTATAAGTAATGACCCACTCACCGGAAAAGCAAGTATTCTTGCTTATAGTCAAACTTCCACAAAAGAATTTCCAAGTGGATCACTTATTCGCTTGCATGCAACCAACTATCTGGGTGATCCTTCAAATCAGCAATTGAACATTCAATCCAAAATAAATGCAATATGTATTGATTCATCAAAAGCCCAAGCCGGCTTTACATTGGATGCAGTGTGCTTTGCTCAAGGAAGATTGATTTCTGTGATGAAAGATGCTTTTGTCATCGGAGTTTCAGATAAAGAACTCACTTTCAGTATGCCATTCACTGGTCTATCTGAAGCATATATCGTAGATATATCAGGCAGAATCATTTCCTTACTGCCTTTACAAGAGAGAATATCCGGAAAACACCATGCAATGCTTCCCGATGTATCACAAGGCGTATATATGATCATTGCGAAAAATGGTCCATATCATGTCCAAAAACAAATCATCATACACAATACATCCATTCTCCATTGAATTGAGTAATCACCATGAATGATATCATGCAATCGGCAATTGAAAGAACTTCGCAAATAATCGAAGATAGAAGACATATACATCGTAATCCGGAATTGTCTTTCCAAGAGCATGAAACATGTTCTTATATTTCACGGCGCTTGGAATCGATGAATATCCAGCATTCCATTATCGCTGAAACAGGTATCATAGCATTGATTGGTTCGGGCGAACGATGCATTGCGCTTCGTGCAGACATCGATGCATTGCCGATTGAAGAAGAGACAAATCTCGAATTTGCTTCCTGTAAGAAAGGCATCATGCATGCATGTGGTCATGATGCACATACTGCCATGCTTTTGGGTGCGGCATCGATACTGAAAGAGAGAGAGCAATCATTGAAAGGGACAGTGAAATTACTCTTTCAACCCGGTGAAGAAAAAGTGCCCGGTGGAGCAAGCATCATGGTTGCCGAAGGCGCGCTCGAAAATCCCAAACCTGATGTTATATTTGGTCAACATGTCTACCCCGATGCACCTTGCGGAGAAGTTCAAATCAGCATTGGACCCACAATGGCTTCCGCAGATGAACTCTATTGGACAATTCATGGAAAAGGCGCACATGCCGCTCAGCCACATCAAGGGATTGATCCAATACTCATTGCTTCCGAACTGATTCTGCATTTGCAATCGCTCATCACCAAGTCGCGCAATCCATTATTACCCGGCGTGCTCGGCATCACTTCCATTCATGGTGGATCAGCCACAAATATCATCCCGGAAATGGTTGAGATGAAAGGCACTTTGCGTTCATTCGATCCCCAATGGCGCGAGAGAGCAATGATTATGATCAAAGAACATTCCGAGCAATTATGCGCGATGCATGGAGCCACTTGTGAAGTCACGATTCTCCGTGGCTATCCCGCTGTGCACAATCATGAAGGCGCGGCAACATTTGCCATCAATACCGCGAAGGGGTTATTTGGTGAGGCAGGTGTAACAAACTTTGAGCCCAAAATGTGGGGAGAAGATTTTGCCTATTATGGTCAACATATTCCTGCAGCATTCTGGATGCTTGGCGTAAGACCTCATGATCAACACTCCATGCCGGGATTGCATAATGCAAAGTTCACTCCTGATGAACAAGCATTGCCATATGGTGCTGCTATGATGAGCAAAATTGCCATTGATTGGCTTGAGAATAATGAATGATCGAATCATCATCTTCTTTGACAGTGAGTGCATGCTCTGCAATGCATCCGTGCAGTGGATTCTCAAGCATGAGAAAAGACATGATGTGCAATTTGCGCCATTGCATGGTGTGACATTCAATGAGCTTCCAATTGAGAGAGAAGATTTGCCTGATTCGATTCTTGTATGGAAGGATAATGTATTACACATGAAAACTTCGGCAATCATACATGTATTGCAAGGTATGGGAGGAAAATGGAATATTCTTTCCGGATTAATGCGAATAATTCCACTTTTTCTGTCAAATTTCATGTACGATTTCATAGCCGGAAAGCGCTATGAATGGTTTGGCAGGACTGCTGAATGCATGCTCATGAAGGGTCCGATGAAGCATCGTTTTCTTGACTGATTATTTCTTTTTACCCAGCGTTTTCTTCCCCATTTTCTCAATCATTACAAGTATTTGCGAGAAATCTTTTCTATATGATGCAGGAAATCCTTTTTGTGCATCATAATATTCAATGATGGTGTCTTGCCTGAAATAGGTTGATGTTTTTACAAACACTTTGCATTTCCCTTTCCCCTCTTCTCTGATCAATGAGATCAAAATCTCTCTTTCATTGAGCGCCCCTTGTTTGATATATGTTCTCGCAATCAAAGTATCAATTGAAGAATACTGAATCTGATATCCCAATTGAGGAAGTGAATCTTCGATGGAATGAAAAAACACAGAGCTGGAATCTTTGTGATAAGCAAATGAGAAATGTCTTGATATATCTGCGCTCGCACAAGAGAATAAAATGAGTCCAATCAAGATCAAGAATGATTTCATGATCAATCACTCATGTTTATGACATCCACCGCCATCGGCAAGAATAATGAGATCACCGGAGTTTGTTCCTCGAGAAAGGAGAGAATCCTGAGGCAGATATTCCCAATCTCGAGTGAGATTATACATTCCGACTCTTTCTTCATTTGAAGTGTAAAAACCCAGACTCGCGGCTATGACGGGAATCACATCATTCACGGGCAAATGCTCATTGACATTCACTCTATAGATCTGACCCGAATAACCTTTGCAAACAAATACTTCCATGTTCAACTCAATTAAAAAACACATGACGAAAATACGCAATTCTTTTGAACCTTTGTTTGAATCAGAGGAAAGCCATAAGTTTGTGTGTCCGTTGGAGGTGCCGATTCTTCGGCTGAGATCATACTCTTCGAACCTGATCCGGTTAATACCGGCGTAGGAAAACGATACAAGCTCATATTTTGAGTTCTCGCCTCTTGCGGAATAGTTTTGTTTCACTATTCCGATTCCATCATGTTTAACATCATTTTCTTTCTGCTTGCATCAAACATTGCATTTGCACAACAGAGCAAATCCGATTCAAGCAAGTCCAGAACCTATATCACCCCAAGTGTAACGGTGAGTTCAACGACGGCTGATGACAAGTCTACCGTCACTTTTTCAGACTTGACTGAAAAAGAAATCAAGAATTCTTATACCACCCAAGACATTGCCCAGCATTTGTCGATGCTCCCCTCAATCTATTCGGTTTCACAAAATGGGAACAATATCGGTTATACCTCCATTTCTTTGCGTGGATTCGATCAAAGAAGAATTGCGGTGATGATCAATGGTGTTCCGCAAAATGACCCCGAAGATCATAATGTCTATTGGATCAATATGCCCGATTTGCTTACGAGCACAGATCGCGTTCAAGTGCAACGCGGTGCGGGTCTCATGAATTATGGAGCGGCCGCGATGGCAGGCAGTGTAAGTGTTCTCACGGCTTCAGGAGCACGAGAATCTGCCATTCGATATTCACAATTTCTTGGTTTTCAGCAATATGGTGATGCACTGACCGGTGAAGATAGATTCGCTCCAACGGTTTCAAAATCCTCCATTGAATTGCAAAGCGGACTCATCGATAATCAATATGCAATTTCGGCAAGACTCACCTCGATTCAGTCCGATGGGTATAGACAACATTCCTGGGCGCGATTGCAAAGTTTTTTTGTGAGTGCAACAAGATTCGACGATAATCTCACCACACAAATCAATGTCTATGGTGGTCCTGTTCGCGATGCCCTCGCTTATACCGGCATACCCAAAGCATGGATTCAGAATCCCGCGCTTCGTAGATCCAATCTCAATGGTTGGGCTTATGATTCAACTGGAAAAGCGATTTCTTGGTCAGGCACAAGACGCTTGCAAGAAATAGAAGAATTCTCTCAGCCACATTATGAGATATTGAATGATTGGTCCATCACCCCGAATCTTACACTCAAATCGACCCTCTTCTACTATACCGGTGATGGCTATTTTGATTATGATGCATCTTGGGCAGATGCCGGCACATTGCGTCTTACTCCTGAATTTGGAGTAATAGGTAATCCAACAATTGGTAATGCCATTGTGCGAGGTTTTGTTGGCAATCGTCATGGCGGTTGGATTCCACGACTCGTTTGGGAACATGGCAGTGGAAGACTCACGACAGGACTTGAAATTCGCTCACATCGCTCACTTCATTGGGGCGCCGTACAATATGCGGAAGGTCTTCCCGAAGGATTCGATCCCGATTTCAAGATCTATCAATATAATGGCATGCGTACCATTCTCTCGGCATTTGCAAGAGAAGAATATCAAGTGAGCGATCGATTGATGCTTCAAGGTGAATTACAAGTCGTGCATCATCGATATGGAATTGAACAAGAAAAAGCCGGTAATACATTCACTTCATATCGTTCATCGAATGGCACAATGATTGGCAATGGCGATCAATTATTCTCCATCAATTATCTCTTTGCAAATCCACGCATCGGTATGCATTATGCTTTGAATGATAAAGAGCGCATCATTGCTTCACTTGCTTATACCTCAAGGGAGCCACGCATGAGAAATCTCTATGCCGCATCTGATTCCTATTTCGGTGCTATGCCACTCTTTGAGCAAATTGCAATCAATGATTCTATCAATGGCTATGACTTTTCGAAACCCCTTGTCAAGCCCGAATCCATGCTCAATCTCGAACTTGGTTGGCATCATACTTCTGAGTTTGAACGCTTTGGCATAACCGGTTATGCAATGGAATTTTTTGATGAACTCGTGAAGAGTGGAAGACTCGATATTTTCGGCGCTCCGATTGATGGCAATGCACCGCGCACAAGACATATCGGGATAGAACTCGAAGGATGGAAATCATTCCCCATACACAATGGCAATGCAATTGAAGTCGCTGGTAATCTAACGATGGGATATAATAGAATCGTGGACATGAATTACTTCACAGGCAATGGTGATGCAATTTCACTCAATGGCAATAGCATCGCGGGCTTCCCTGATTTCATGGGGATGATGCGCATCGGTTATCGCAATCAAACAACCGGCATATCACTTAATATGAGACATATCGGTTCATTCCGTTCCGATAATTTTGATGATGATCTCATCAATAATCAAGAATTGATCACCGATTTGCAAAACTCATTCAATGGCTATTATGCCGATAATGTAGTGGATGCATATACCGTATTCGGTTTAGACATCGATCATTCCATCATGTCGATCGGCGGTCCCATGCAATCCCTCAGATTACGATTGCAAGTGCAAAATCTCTTCGATACGCTCTATGCATCGGGCGCGGAAGGAAAAGAATTCTTTCCCGGTCAAAGACGCATGATCATCTTTGGCGCAGAACTTGAATTGTGATTATTGCACTTCAAATGTCAGACATTTCAAGTATGAAGTTTCCGGCATGATCGGAAGTATCGGATGACATGGACTTTGTCCACCGGAATGAATCAATCGCAATGTACGATTCACTCTTTTTGATTCCGTCTGCACGATTTCAATCAGCATTTGCGCGCTCAGATGTTGAGAGCAACTTGCGCTCACCAGAAATCCACCTGGCCTGATGAGTTTCAGGGCTTGCCTATTGATTTCCGCATAGCCACGCTTGGCCCGAGCCAGTGTGGCTTTGCTTTTTGTGAAAGCAGGAGGATCGAGTATGATCATATCCCATGTTTTTCCGGCTTGAACAGAAGATTTAAGAAAATCGAATACATCCGCTTGTTCAAAATCGACATGTGAATACTTATTCAATTCCGCATTTCTTTTTGATGCTTCAATGGCTTGTTTTGCACTATCGATTCCAAGTACGGATTTCGCTCCACCTTTAGCGGCATGCAATGCGAAACCACCTTGATTGGTAAAACAGTCCAATACATCGAGTCCGCTTGACAATTGCTCTACCCACTTTCGATTCAATCGCTGATCAAGAAAGTATCCTGTTTTTTGTCCATGCACGAGTGAAATCTCAAGCTGAATATCATGTTCTTGAATATTGATATTGTCCGGAATCTCACCATACACAATATATTCCCCTTGCTGTAATCCCTCTTTGAGTCGAAGTGGTGAATCATGTTTTGCAATCACGCCTTTGAGACTGGGAAGAATTTCTTTCAATGCTGAAATGATCATGTCAATACGAGCATCCATACCTGCAGACAAACATTGCATGGCACAATAGTCGCCATAGCGATCAATGATCAAACCAGGCAGTTCATCCGATTCACCAAAACACAATCGATACGAATTCATCGTAGGAAATACTCTCTCGCGAATTGCCAATGCGGAGCGAAGTCTATTCACAAAAAACTCGAAATTCACATCTTCATGCGTGTGCAATAATCGAATGGCAATAGAACTATGAGCATTATAGAAACCGATTCCGCAATCATAGTCATAATCTGTCATGAGTCTGACAAGTGATCCCGCAGGCAATGGATCATGTTTTTTGAGTGATTCGGCAAAAACCCATGGATGACCTTCTCTAATGCGACCATGCATTGAAGGAAGGAGTTTGAGTATTGGTATTTCGGCGTTTTGTGACATCTTGATTTCCTTTTGAACATGCAAATCTATTGCTTTGCAATCGAACAGGTGCAAGAATCATCAATTATGCTAATTTGTGGTCATGATTTCTCGATTCCTCAATATCATATTCTTCTTCTGCCTGCAGAGCGTCATTCTTCAAGCTCAACAAGAGCAAATATCACTCTTGAATGCATTTCCTTTGACAGACTCTCTGATGAAACAGCAAGAATGGAGATATGGAACAGATAAGATCGCAAATACATTCTTGTTTTCATCCGATATGTTGATTCGGGACATTGCAATAACCGGAACGGAATATCTCTTCAAAAAGCGCTATCGGGGTTCCATCATGCGAACCAATACAATAGCTGTTCAAGACAATATCACGGTGCAGGGTCTGCTAAAACATGAACTCTCGGATGCATTCCAAGCACTTGGTCAAATGCTCTATAGCTCTCGCTCTGATTCTCGGGACATAGCTCTCCAATCAGCCAAAAGAATGGGTGGATATATAGGAGTTGGGTATCAAGGAAATCTCTTTAGCGGAGAACTATATGGTGGATTTGAAGCCAATGAGCAATTGGGAATCAAAGGTGGAGGTGCCTCTGCTTATGCGCATATCAGGCATATCCCTATTAATCTCAGCGAAGGATTGATGCTCCAAAGTGAAGGACGAGGACAATTCACCGCAATAGACAGCATGCGAAACATGGCCGATATTGATGTGATGTTGAGCGCATTTTCCTATCAGCAAAATGGAAGTCGCAATAGAATTTACATGCAAATTCGCAGTACCATGCTCAATAGAGATTTTTATTCTCCCCAAGGCAGTAATTTCGGGGGACTTGCCATTGAAAGACGACTCGAACAAAGAAATAGAGCCGATGCTGATATAGGCATAGAAATCTTGCCAAAATTGTCAGCCACTTTCATGCTCAATGCCGAAATAGCTGATATCGCTCGATTATTCAGAAATCCCATCACCGAATTCAGCAATACCGCAATCAATCGCAATTTGCAGGAATTCATCGTGAATGTGACCGGTTCGCTAAGTTATGATAATGAATCGGGGAATCGAATCACGGGAGGATTCTCATTATTCAATCGAGATGAAAAAAATGCCGTGAAACAAATCTTTGCAATTGACCAAGATCAATTGGACATCATACGCAAGCAGGAATTTCAGCGCGATAATGTGTCGAATAGGTTTAGACTATTCTCATTCGGACAAATCATTCTCGGGAAAAATGATACAATCGGTTATGATGCATCCGCCTCACTTCTGAGATATGATACGCCTAGTACCTCGAATAATGATGATCGAGATGAGCAAACCATCATCGCTTCCCTATTTTGGAAAAGACCGATTGATGAGCATCTTACCATTTCACTGCTAGGTGGTTTGCAACAAACGCATTTCGTGTTCTTGAAGGCGGAGCGATCCTCACTCAGCAATAGAAATAGTAGTATTCGATTTGCACCCGGATTGCAATGGCGTTCTCGATCTCTTGAATTCAATCCACAATTCGAAGTTCTTGCAAATTATACCATCTATGATTTTGAATTACCTGGAACAGCGATTCGTAGTTTTAGTTTTAGACAATTCAGCTATCGCGATTCGATTCGCTATGTTTTTAGAAAAGATTGGTCAATCGAAGGTAATCTGTTTATCAGAAGATTTGATCGCGGCATCATGTCATGGTCCGAATTCTCCGAAACTCCCATTACCATGAGCACGGAACAGTTCTTCAAATTCCTTATGTTTGTTCCCGCGACTCGCATCATGCGCATCGGATTGGGAGGGAGATTTTATCAGCTCATACAGGAGCCATATTCTCGTTCCATCGGACAAAACACTTCTCAGCTCAATGCAAAAACATTGATTTATGGTCCTGAAATGTTTGCCCAAGCCCAATTTCCCGATGGCAGTTCGATATCACTGCGTTCATGGTATGAATGGCAATTTTTTGGTGAATCATCGCGCAGGAATCAAATCAACTTATTTCTCCAAGCTTCATTATTTCTCTGATCAATATGCAATCAATACGCGGAACAAAAGACATTCTCCCCAGTGAAATTCATGGCTGGCATACAGTCGAGGATCGCATCAGACATATCACAAGTCTGTATGGCTATCGCGAATTGCGCAATCCGATCATGGAATATACAGAGGTCTTCAAGCGTGCTGTTGGTGAGGATACCGATATAGTAGGTAAGGAAATGTATTCTTTCCCGGATCGTGGGGGTGATTCGATCACTTTGCGACCCGAGGCAACTGCGGCGGTTGTTCGTTCCGCCATTCAACATAATCTCACAGCACAACAGCAAATTGCGAGAGTCTATTATTCCGGACCATTCTTCCGTTATGAAAGACCCCAAAAAGGAAGACAAAGACAATTCCATCAATTTGGTTGTGAATTGCTTGGAGCATCAGGTCCTGAAGCAGATATTGAAATCCTTGCCCTTGCTCATGATTTTCTTGAATCTCTGGGAATCAAGTCCAGAGAATTGCACATCAATACATTGGCAACTCCGGAAATCAGACAGCAATTCAAGCAGGAATTGATTTCATATTTTTCATCGCATCTTTCAGAATTATCCGAAGATTCTCAGTCTCGCCTGCAATCCAATCCATTACGCATTTTGGATTCCAAAAATCCCGGCGATAAAGCGCTATCTGCGAATGCTCCAAAGATGCAAGAAATGCTCGATGCTGAAAGTAAGGATCACTTTGAGAAGGTATTATCGCTTCTGGATGCTTTATCGATTCCCTATACCGTGAATCCACTTTTGGTGCGTGGTTTGGATTATTATTCGCATACTGTATTTGAATTCACAAGCACCGCTCTCGGCGCTCAGGATGCGCTTGGTGGCGGTGGTCGTTATGATCATTTGTTTGAGCATTTCGGTGGGAAGCATACACCATCCATTGGCTTTGCTTTTGGGATGGAAAGACTTCTTCTTGCAATGAATGCCCAAGAATCCATTCCGGAAGCATCAAGCCCGGAAATTTATGTCATTGGATTTGAAAGTGATGAATCCCGTAAAGCAGTGATTTCTTGTGCACATGCATTGCGCATAAAATCAGGAAAACAAGTGATTGTCGATGTGCAAAACAGGTCACTCAAAGCGCAGATGAAAGAGGCGGATAAATTGGGCATTGGACATGTGATCATCATTGGACCGGATGAGGTCATGAATCAGAATTGCATCGTCAAGGATTTGTCATCAGGCATGCAATACACCAAATCAATTGATGAATTGGATGCATTTTTTGGATGATCAATTTATGATTGGATGGACTTGATGAGTGCATAACCGCTTGCAATTGAAGCGGGAGCAACGATCATTGAAGATACCATATAGAGCATGGCTTCCACGACATGTTTTTCTTTCCAGAGAAGATAAGCTTCCAGACCAAATGTCGAAAATGTGGTGAAACCACCGCATATACCAACCGTCAAAAAAAGCCACATTGATTGCTTAAAGACTTCCCCTGAAGTTTCCTGCATGGCAAAGAGAGCGCCAAGAATGATGGAACCAATCACATTCACAGCCATGGTACCGATTGGAAAAAGTCCGGTGCTACCATGCAATGCCTGTGAAATCAGATAACGCATGATACTACCAATCGCACCGCCAAGTCCAATCCACATGAGCATCATCCAATTGTTTCCTTTTCTATTTCATCCAAATCTGTTGGCAATGGCTGAATTCTATTTTCATAGATAAAGAATGCGCCACCAATCACAAAACACACAATCAAGTTGATTCCATGCGTGAGTGTTGCATAAGCCAAAGCTTCTTCGGGCATAATGCCGAAAATCGCAACCATTGCAGTTTGAATAAGTGAATGATACACTCCGATTCCGCCGGGCGCCGGTGTGAATTGGGATAGTGTACCAACAGAAAACAAAAAGGTGGCATCTATGATGTCAAGATGCAATCGGTCCTGAAAATCAAAAGAATAGAGCATGATCCACATGGGCAAGAGATAACCTATCCAAATACCGAAGGATTCCAATGTGAGTCGAACATACTGAGAAGGTGTTTTGATCACTTCAAAACCCTGCTCAAATGTATCGGTCAAGCGATGAATGCGCTCATAGAAGGACTGAGAAAATGGCTTGACGAATACTTTTAATAACCAATCAGTCAAAGCGGGGAAAAATGCAATGACCAAGATGAGAATGATGATTGAAGATAAAATGCCGATGACTGATAGCATCTGCGCCCAAGAAAACCAAGGAAATGCCTGTTCGATATCTGCTCTTTGGAAGATGAATACACCGGCAATGAAAAGCAAGACCATGATTGCATCAAAGAAAAAACGCTCGACAATCATCGATGCCATAACGGTTGACAAAGGTACTTTATCTCTTCGAGAATAAATGATTGGTCTAAGTAATTCCCCACCTTTAGGTATCACATTATTCACTGCATAGCCGATCATTACGGCTGAAAACATATTGAGCAATGATGGCTTTTCAACTACTGGTGAAAGCATGGTTTTCCAACGCAATGCCCTAAGCCAATGAGATATCAACATGACCGGTATGGAAAGCAGAACCCACTCATATTTTGCATTCAACAAAGTTGAAAAGAGTATGTCCAGATTGATATTCTGCAAAGCAAAATACGATGATCCAATCACGATGGCCATCGTGATCGCTATGCGAAATATGTGCTTGAAGGTGATATTCATGTATGCAAAATACGGTATAGATGCTTAAATAAGGACTGTTTTCAATGCCTTTCCGGTATGAGAGCGTTTTTCTTTCATGATTTCCTCGGGTGTGCCGGACGCTATCACATAGCCACCTTCCTCCCCTGCTTCGGGTCCGAGATCAATCACATAATCCGCTGCGGCAATGATATTCAGATGATGTTCGATGATGATTACTGAATGACCTTTCTCCACCAAAGCCCGAAAACACATGAGCAATGTGTTTATATCATCCAGATGTAAACCTGTGGTTGGTTCATCAAAAACAAAAAGTGTTTTTTCACTTCTTGAATCATCGATGGCCGTTGCTAACTTGATTCTTTGTGCTTCCCCGCCGGATAATTTCGTGCTGGGCTGACCAAGGCGAACATAACCCAAACCGACATCAGAGAGCACTTGTAATTTATTGATGATGCGCTTATTTCCGGCAAAGAATGCGAGTGCTTCATGCACTGTCATTACCAATACATCTACAATCGATGCACCTTTATAATTGATGTCTCGAGCTTCTTTTTTATATCTAGTTCCCTTGCACGATTCACAAGGCAATGTGATATCAGGCAAGAATTGCATTTCAACCGTGACGCTTCCCTCACCTTCGCAAGTCTCACAACGACCACCGGGCACATTGAAAGAGAAATGTCCTGCGCGCCATCCCAATTGTTTTGAAGCCGGTGTTTCAGCAAAAAGATCACGAATGGCATCAAATGCTTTTGTATATGTTACAGGCGTTGAACGAGACGATTTTCCAATCGGAGACTGATCCACGATTTCGACAGCTTGGAGATTTCCCGCGCCAAGAATGTCTTTGCATGCTCCGATTGAACCAGCAAACCCGGCATACTTTTTCTTCAATGCAGGTGCAAGAACTTCATGAACCAGCGTACTCTTACCAGATCCAGAAACACCTGTCACAACAGTGATGCAACCAAGTGGAATGGATACAGTATCACCTTTCAAATTACGCTCTTTGGGTTCAATGATTTCCAAGAAGTGACCATTACCCTTTGATCTTTTCTTTGGAATATCGATGTTCTTTTTTCCGGATAGATATTGCCCTGTCAGAGATTCATTCGAAGCAAGCATGTCTTTCACGGTACCGGAAAACATGATTTCACCGCCAAGTTCACCTGCTTTTGGTCCGATATCAATCACATGATCAGCAGATGCAATGATTTCAGGATCATGTTCAACCACGACGACGGTATTGCCAAGCGAGCGAAGTCTTTTGAGTAATTGCATCAAACGCCATGTATCACGATGATGTAATCCTATACTTGGTTCATCGAGTACATAAAGAGTACCTACCAATGAACTACCAAGCGATGTTGCAAGTGTGATGCGTTGAGATTCCCCACCCGAGAGCGTGTGAGCCATTCTGTCGAGCGTGATATATTCCAATCCGATCTCAACAAGCATGCGAAGTCGTGAATGAATTTCTTTCAATACCATTTCCGCAATCTTAAATTGAGATTCAGAAACCTGTAATGCATCAAACCACGCAAATGCTTGAGCTATTGTCATGCGAATGATTTCAGGTAATGTCTTACCGGCAATAAAAACTCGTCTTGCTGACTTTCGAAGTCTTGCACCATTACATTCATGACATGTTGTATAACCACGATATCGAGACAGTAAAACACGATAACCAACTTTTGCCGCTGCTTTTTCTTCCGCATAAGCAAAGAATCCATTGATTCCGGGAAACAATGCATCGCCTTCCCAAAGCATGGTACGCTGTCGCTCAGTGAGCATAGAATATGGTATGGCATCCGGAATGGAATGTCTTCTGGCAAAATCCAATGAGTCTCTATGATACTCCGTAAATCCTGCAGTTCGAAATGGATGAATAGCCCCTTTTTGAAGTGATAAATGCATATCGGGAATCACGAGTGATGTATCAAGTCCCACGCTTCTACCAAAACCTTGACAAGTCTTGCAAGCCCCGAATGGACTATTGAATGAGAATAGTCGTGGCTCCGGTTCTTGATATTCGATATTGCAAAATGCGCATTCATGTACATTGCTGAAGCAGGCATCATCCATCGATGAGATATTTCTGACGGTTACTCTTCCATGTCCGAGCGAAAATGCTGTTTCCAATGATTCTGTCAATCGCGAGACAAATGCTTCATCCTTCTTGATGATGATGCGATCTCCCAGCATGAGCATTTGATCAGCATCTTCAATTGAAGCATGTACATGCTCCTGCAAATCGATGATATCCGAACTTGCTGGCATGACAGCGCGATAAAATCCATTTTCGATGAGGGATTTAATGGCATGCTCGAATGAATGTTCACCTATATGAATCGGAAAGAGAATATAAAGTCTGTCTCCTTCATTCCATTCTGAAATCACACTTGCCGCATGAGCAGGAGTGTCTTTTCTCACTTCCCGACCGCATGTGCAGATTGTAGTGCCAATACGACCATACAATAATCTGAGATAATCATATATCTCTGTTTGCGTGGCAACGGTTGATCGTGGATTTCTAGCAAAACCTCTTTGCTCTATTGCAATTGCGGGAGGCAAACCCGTGATGCTTTCCACATCGGGTTTATTCATGCGATCAAGAAATTGTCTGGCATAAGAAGAAAGTGATTCCACGAATCTTCTTTGTCCTTCGGCATAGAGTGTTTCAAAGGCGAGAGATGATTTTCCAGAACCGCTCACACCGGATATGACAGTCAATGCATTGCGAGGAATTTCACAAGAAATGTCCTTGAGATTATTCACGCGTGCATGAGTGATGGTGATATGTTTTTTTTGTGGTGATTGCTTGGGCATGTACAGATATTCTCCGAGATCATCAATGTATGATGATGAATGAGCGCGTTATGATTTGAGATCCCAATTGGATTTTGTAATAGTAATTTCCTGAAGGCAATTGCATTGTATTCACTTGAGCAGCATAGGGTCCTGCAGGATATTGCATGGCATCTATCGGACGCATGACTTCATTGCCGGTGACATCATGAATCGTGAGCGTAACGATTGCATCTTTGGCAATCACATAGTGGATCAATGTTGAGACATCACATGGATTTGGATAATTTCCGATGGCAATGCCTGCAATGTCTTCATCGACTGATACGGGTGATTCATCAGGATCTTGAGGTCCGCCGGGTCGAATTGGAATTGGCGTGGACTCTTGTCGAATAGCATTTTGATTAATGCTTGTTGAAAATCCTTTATAGAATTTTTGTCCTTTCTTTCTGACATTCATCGAATCAATGAAATACCAATCACTTTGCACTTTGGTATCGGTCAAATCTAAGATTGCATATCCATGATTGTCTAATTCCACATCCTTGATATGCGGATTCAGTGTCTTTGCCTGCAGAATCAAGAATTGTGTTTGAAATGAACCGGGTGGGACATTAAGCAATTCATTGATATTGGCTGATGTGATACTCGGGGTGACAAATTCAACGGCAGTGGAACCTTTGCCTGTTGCCGGTTCATATACGGGATCATTCTTTTCAATGGGTAAATCAGAAATCCATGTGCTATGAATATCACCTGTGACAAAAACAACATTATTCACTTGATTATTTCTCAGTCCGGAAAGTAATGCTTTTCTTTCCGCGGGATAACCTTCCCAAGAATCTTGATTGGTGAATCCTTCGAGTGGCATGATCATCACTTGATTACCGATGATCTTCCATGTGGCTTTTGAATTTTTGAGCGAAGAAGTTAGCCAATCATATTGTTTCTTTCCGAGCAATGTTCGATCAGGACTTTGCCAAATAGCCGTATCGATGGCCGTACTTGTGGTATCTTTTGCTCCCATCGGTTCATCTCTTCCCTCTAGTCTTGTATCAAGCATATAGAGATCGCACAGTGAACCATAAGAGAATGCGCGATAAATAGTGCCTGAGGAATCTTGTTCACGAATGGGTAACCATTCCATGTATGCTTTCTTGCCGGCTTGTTTGCGCACTTCCCAATCACCTTCTTCCGGCTGATGATTATCCGCACCACCGGGCCAAGAATCATTCGCGGTTTCATGATCATCCCAAATGCCGATGAAGGGATGCACTTGATGCACTCTTCTCAAATCAGGATCCAATCTATAGAAGGAATAGCGAATGCGATAATCATTCAGAGTAACGGTTTCTTGTTCAGGAATATGTGCTCTGCCAACTTTCTCCGAATATCCATATCCTTTTGCGGGATATTCATAGATATAATCACCGAGAAACAAAATGGCATCGAGATCATTTCTTTCAGCCAAATGTGCATAGGCATTGAAATATCCTTGCTGATAATTTGCGCAAGATGCAATTGCAAATCGCAAGGAATTCATGCTTGCATTGGGAGCAGTTTTGGTTCTGCCGATGAGAGAGTTTTTACCTTGATGAGTGAAGCGATAATAGTAATATGCATTTGCTTCAAGACCTGTTGCATCAATCTTGACTGTATAATCTTTTTCTTGGGATGTGGTCAAAGTTCCTGAATTCACGATTTGCGCGCATGAAGGATCTTTTGCGATGATCCAGGACACTTGAGCAGGACCATCCACATCGGGTGTGATTCGTGTCCACAAAATTACTCTGTCCGAAAGTGGATCTCCCGATGCCACACCATGATAAAATGGTCTGAGAGCGGGATCGAATGGCAAAACATCAGACTGTTGTTTTATGATTCTGCCATAATCATAAACGATGGTGGAATCTGCATTTGCTTGATTCAACATACCCATCAAGATAAGCACAATAACATATATCATAAGAGTATTTCCGCTTGAATTGATAATTGTCTATTCGGTGCCAGATTGCCCATGATTTCGGTGTAATAATAATCGAGTACATTCTTTGCATTCAAAGTCAGCGTCATTGGATTTCCAATTAAGGATTTCATGTCTAGAATCAATCGCATATCACATACATGGATCGGCACGCGAGCATCTGCATCAGCGATGAATCCCAAAGAGGCGATGCGGGCATCGATCAATTCCACTCTGCTTAAATATCGATAGTCGGTTTGAAACATAATGGATTCGATGATTGGAATAGATACTCTGGAATACCATAAAATGGATGATCTATATGGCAATGTTTGATTGAGTGTCAAATCCTTCGGATCCATATAGGTGAGTGAAGACTCTATGCCGAAGCCACTTGAAAATTGTGCTCTCATTCCGATTTCAAAACCTTGTATTCTTGCGGCAGTCACATTTTGAAACATGATATTTCCGGTGGAAGTAAAGGCGGGTTCCACCAAATCATCCATGGAATTATTGAATACTGCAATATCCATCATGAGCATGTCTGCTTCTGCATTCAGCGGAAGAACCGTTGAAGCACCAATTTCATAAGACATGCTATATTCCGGTTTGATCTCGAGATTGGATTTCACCGTGATTCCCTGAAATCTCAATGCGGCAAATCGTTCTGCCACGGTTGCGGCTCTGAATCCTCTTCCAAGGGATGCACGGAATTGAACTCCAAATGGAGAAAGCCAACTTGCGGCAATCTTTGGAGAAATCACGAAATGTGATGCTGCAGTATCTGTTTGCTCATGATCTACTCTTCCCCCAATGGTCATGATCAATCCCTCGATGCCGGGCTTGATTTCAGTTTGCGCATATCCGGAGAAAAATCTCTGTTGTTTGATTCCATAGATCGGTGCATTTACCGTATTGATGATGGAATTGATACCTGCGGTCAAAAACACTGCATCTGAAAGTGTTCTTGAGTATTGCACTTCTGTATTGAATGAACTTGCAGAACTTGCTATTGCTTCTTCATTTGGAAGGAGATTATAATTATCGAAGTCCGTGAGAAATATACTTGATCGAATATTAAGCAATGCATTGTCTTCGAAGATATGCCTTAGATTCAAACCTGCCATCGCTTTATTTGAAATCGTCTTGCGATTGGGATTGGATGTGGTTGGTGGCCTGGTAGCGCTATCGAGCGAATTCCAAAACACCCAATCTCCTTTGTCTTCATGAGCAAGATTCACGATACCCATGAGTGTAGTTCTCGCTTCCTTATCGAATGTATAATTGAGTTTTGTAAAAAGATTATACCTGCGTGATTCATCTGTCAAGCGATAACTTTTATCATAACGGGTGCCACCCAGTATGGTCAATTCGAGATTGTCGAATTTCTGACCATAACTCATATCAATTCCATAGAGCGGTGGTGGCGCATCATGCACCTGCCATTGCTCAAATTGAGGTTGCGTATAGAATCCAGCATATGTCCTAACCATGATGCGAGCCGTATCAACGGGAGTTCTCGTAAAAAGTGATACCACTCCACCCAATGCGCCCGTGCCATAGAGAGCCGATCCGGCACCCTTCACCACTTCCACTCTTTGAATCTCGGGCATGGGAAGCGCATCGAATTTCATGTCGCCATTATCTGCGCTCAGCATGGGAAAACCATCAAGCAGGAGAGCAACTCTGCTTCCGATTCCAAGTGCAAAACCTGAAGAACCACGAATGCTTACTTGATCTCTTGCAACATTAACGCCCGACACATAACGCAAAACTTCATCAATGCGATTGACATTTCTCTGCTGTATTGCTTGCTGATCAAGGAGTGTTACAGAAACAGGTACTTCCTGTACGGATTGAGTGCGCTTTCCGGCTGAAACAATCACAGTGGATGAATTAACATCTTTTCGCATGAGATTGATTGAGAGATTCAAAACGGCATCATCGCTTATGAGCTTGACAGGAATGACTTGCGTTGAATATCCAACATAGGTGATTCGCAGCTTGTACTCGCCTTTTTTCACGCGATCAATCGCAAATTTTCCTTCCGCATTTGTTCTTGCTCCAAACTGCGTATTCTCAACTCGAATATTGGCACCATAGAGAGGAATTGCATCGAGCGAATCCAAGATGATTCCACGAATTGTGCCCGCATGAAGATGCATGATCGAACATGCACATGAGATAATGAGTATTATGAAATGCTTCATTAGAATGGCTGTGGAGGACGATTGCGAAAATCTACTTTAATGACAATTGAAACCGTATCACCGGATTTAATTGTGATTGGAATTGGTGTGAAATCAGGAAAATTGGAATATACACCAATGATTGTTTGATCATTCAAATCAATTGAGGTCTGCTGCGCAATGGCAAAATATTTCAATGTGGTGGGAGTATTCTCAATCGGAATTTCAAATGTTGATGAATCCACAAATACCGGAAGCGATGTAAATCCGGAAATCACAGCTCTGCCATTCAGCAATTCATTGATGATGCCCGCACTATCCGGAAGTGGATATGACAGGAATCCAGCGGCACGAATGGCGACCACACTATCAGGAGCATTTTCCCAACCTTGCACTCCACCTTCATAAATGATGGTTCCACGAAGCAAGCCCGGCCCAACTTTTAGATCCGGTTCCGGTGGTGCCAATCCTTCTCCGCAAGAAATGAGGAGCAATAACAGGAATATGAATGTGTAAGAGGTATTTCTATGATTCATGAAAGTACTTTGATATTGGGTTCTCAACATTATTGATTGCTTCAGGAGTTTCTACGGTTAAAGAATTCATAGTATTGACAAAATGAAGGTTTATGTATAAATACAACTGAACAAATGGTAAGAAATCATGGTGACAACAATTCAAATGAAGCGAATCATACTTCATTTGGAGTGAAAGACTTCCAATTCAATACATAATTGATTTGTTCTTGCGTTTCGGGTGATTCGGAATCAATCTCAAATGCACTTTGCATCCTCAGCTCATTCATCTGTTTTAGTGCTTGATCACCTGTAATACCGTAAAATTCTGAAAGGAAGCAGGCAATGACAAGTCCGGTTCTACCGAGTCCTTTTGCACAGCTGATATACATTGGCCTCTGAGATGCGATATTATCTAGTATTGAGTCAAGGATTTCTCGCAATAATACATCTTCTGGCACAGAAAAATCTTGAATTGAATACTGCAAGATGGATATATCCGGATGCGATTCAAGACATGATGATTTTACCTCATCAGTGTTCAGATCTTCTCTCAATGTGATGAAATCTCTGATTTGCAATCTCAATACATCTGATAATTGACCATTCCGGACTGAGTTTACCCAAGGACAAGCTCCGGCATAGAGCAAGCCGGGGATCACCTCATAAAATTTGGAAGAATCTAACTTCAAGATTGACATCGGAGTATGCATAAAATCAGGGGTAAAAATAGTAATTTTGTCTCCATGTTTTTGCGCCTATGCCATTATATCTCAATCCTTTTCTTGGTTTTATCCACATCGCAAACAATCCATGCGGAAGAGGAGAGAAATTCACCATTGCCGGTCGTGGCTTATGGGAAAATTGTGCGTTTCACAAAATTCCCATCCATGCATGTTCAAAGTCGGACAATTGATGTTTTATTACCGAATGGTTATACGCCGAAAAAGAACTATCCAGTTATATACATGCATGATGGACAAATGCTTTTTGATGATGCCCGTACATGGAATCATCAAGAATGGGGTGTGGATGAAGCATTACTGGAATATACTGATTCACTCCAACCATGCATCATTGTCGCAATTTCGAATGCAGATACATTGAGAAGAGCTGAATATTTCCCTGAAAAAGCACTTAAGCATATTCCAGAAGAAACTCGCAAGGAGTTTATTGATTCTGAATTATATGGGAAAGCTCTTGGTGATGAATATCTATTATTTCTTGTCCAAGAACTCAAGCCTTTCATTGAAAGAATGTTTTCCGCCTTTTCTTCTGCTGAACATAATTTTCTCATGGGTTCAAGCATGGGTGGATTGATCTCACTCTATGCTTTATGCGAATATCCGGATCAATTTGGTGGTATCGCCGGACTCTCCACTCATTGGCCTGGTTCATTGATTATTAAAGATCCATCGATTCCCAATGCTATTCTTGAATATCTGTCAATGGAATTGCCAATATTCATGGGTGGAAAAAAAATCTATCTCGATCATGGAACGCTTGGTTTGGATTCACTCTATATGCCATATCAGGAGAGAATGAATGCGCTTTGCAAATCTGCAGGTTATGATGAATCTCAGTATCAATTCCATTTCGATGAAGATGCCGATCACAATGAAGAAGCCTGGCGAAACAGATTGCATATACCACTGCAATTTCTCCTAAAAAAAGCTCAATCAGCAGATTAAATTCACGATACAAACAAAACAATGCATATACTCATCATTGGCGGGAGACAATTTCTCGGAAGAGCAATCATTGACAGCGCTCTTGCAAAAGGACATATCATCACAATCTTCAATAGAGGAAAAACCAATCCTGATTTTCTGCCGGAACATGTGAATATCATCATTGGAGATAGATCAACTGATCTACATTTGCTTGATGAATTACAGTTTGATTGCGTGATCGACACTTGCGGATATATCCCCAAAATTGTAGAGCAATCAGCCGTATATTTTAAAGGAAAAATACAGTCTTATTGTTTTGTCTCAACACTTTCAGTGTATTCTGATTTGTCTGTGTCAAATGATGAAGCCGGCGTCCGCGCACAATGTTCACCTGATGAAGATACTGTCACGGGAGAGAATTATGGTGCGATGAAAGCATTGTGTGAAGACATCATCATGAGTCATTTTAGTGATAAAGCCCTTGTTTTGAGACCTGGCTTGATTGTCGGACCTCATGATCCAACGGACAGATTCACTTATTGGCCCGTGCGATGTGGGATGAAACATAGTTTGAATGGGATCATGCTTGCACCCGGTAATCCCAATACCAATGCCTGGGAATTCATTGATGTACGAGATTTGGCTGATTTTACAGTAATGGCATTAGAAAAAGAATTGAATGGACCATATAATCTGACGGGTCCAAGACGATTTGTGGAAGACATCTTAACTGAATCCATGGCATGCTATGATCACACCCTTGAGATTCGATGGGTTTCAGATGAAGAATTGCTCAGCAAAGGAGCTATTCCTTGGAATGATCTGCCACTGTGGATCCCGGAGACCATACCAAGTTTGAAAGGATTCCATGATACAAATTGCACGAGAGCTGTCGAAGCCGGATTATTGATTAGGCCTCTTGCGGAAACAATTACAGATACTCTTGAATGGATATATCAAAATCCTGCTAGATTGCCACTAAAAGCAGGACCTAATGAAGAAGAGGAAGCACGGCTTTTGGGATTATGATCACTCTTTTTTCTTGAAGGTCATTGAAGCTGAGTTAATGCAATATCTAAGTCCGGTGGGTTTCGGGCCATCATCAAAAACATGTCCAAGATGAGCATCACATTGAGAACATAGCACTTCATATGTTGTGAATGCATATCGTTTGTCTTCAATTTCCGTCACAGCTTTTGTCTCAGCAGGTTGATAGAATGAAGGCCAACCGGTGCCAGAGTCGAATTTGGTTTCCGATGAGAAAAGCAATTGATTGCATGCTTTGCAATGATATTCACCTGGTTCGGAATTATATAGCAATTCACCCGTGAATGGCACTTCCGTTCCCTTCTTGCGAATGATGCAATAATCTTCATAGGATAATTCTTCTTTCCAAGCGGAATCACTTTTCTTGATTTTAATGGTTTGTTCAGCATTCTTGGGAACTTTGACTTTATCCTGAGCATTGCATCCAATGATCATGAATTGAAATATCAATATCAACATGAATTGTTTCATGAGTTTTCACTTAAGGGTTTTACATGAAAAGCAAAGACAGCGAAATACAAAATAAAGTTCCGAAAATCTCATCGGAATTACAATTTGACCAACTCACATGGTCATGTCCGGAACACATTTTC
>Ga0209770_10000465_pt1 | contig 22352 bp, 18 predicted proteins | sample LauGreSu1BDMLBDD_2_FD_187572 | JGI IMG/M metagenome (GOLD analysis project Ga0209770, IMG submission 187572) | Freshwater lake microbial communities from Lake Michigan, USA - Su13.BD.MLB.DD (SPAdes) (version 2) | ecosystem: Environmental > Aquatic > Freshwater > Lake | place: Lake Michigan, USA...
AATATAAAAAAAAAAATAAAAAAAAAATATATCAAATTAAGTTATATATACTTTTTTCTTTCCTTCTTCTTTCCTTTAAATGTCGTGTTCTTCTTCGCAGTCGTCTTTACAACATTCACAATATGGTGGATGGAAACGACGTCATACAACTATATGTCGTAAGGGCGCGCGTCGTTGTTATAACGACAACTGCGTTCGTAAATCAAAACGCATGTATAAAACAAGCATGAAAAAGTGTCGCAAGGGGTCTCATAAGTGCAGAGACAATCGATGCCATAAATTGAAAACGGTTCCGTCTCGACGATTACGATATTTGAATTCAAATACATACACAACTTTTTAAATGATGTATATAAAATTGTATTTTGCCATAATTCGTTTCACTTTAAGCGGGGTTTCGTAGTTGTTGGGTCGGGTTTGGGTTTGAGGCTTTGAATCCAGGTTCAAACTCGTGTTCAAATGGTCCTTCATTTCAGAACACGGCTCAGTTGAAAAGATGGAATACGCTTTTTCAAACAGGTTCATCATTGCTGTAGACACTTGTTTATTATGCGCGTCTACAACCCATTCATAAAATCCTGCATCAAAATTTGCATCACACGTAGACTCGTTATGCTCGGTATATTCAACGTAACTGTTTACGAGGCTAGTCAAATAAAACTTGACACGTGCTTCGTCTCTATTGCATTCATATCCGTTTCCGTACGTATAGTCAGTACCAGATAAAACACACGCCATTCGAAATCCTTGCATTGAAATCCCGAGCCCATTCAAAATAGTATTTAATGTGTATTCCGTTCCCGTACCGTGCCAAATGTTCACATCTCTTAATACCACCGGGCACCCATATAGAAACAGGTCCATATCGTCACTCATGCACGCATGCGCAATTCCCGATTTTACAAGATATGCGCAAACCATGTCTGACTCCGTATCGCATTCAATATACTGAATACCATATTCCCGCATGAGCCGTTTCAAATCGCTCACTTCCGAACCGGTTACTCGTAGAAACCGTCGTTTTAATGACCGCATCCTTTTTTGAACCACTTCGTCTGTGTCTTCATCTGACCTTGTCGTACTCGCTTGCACAATCGGCGAACGCTCTTCTTGCAACAACTCGTCTTGCAATTCATAATACTTTTGCATCGCATTTTGTCGAACGGCTTCTCGCGCATTCAACGTTCCCCGTTTTTCTTCTGGCGCGCATCCGTCAAATACAAAGATTGGCGTTACATTCAAATACTTGAATTGCGCCATCATAAAATACATGCTCTCCATCAACGAATTCGACACTAAATATTTGTGCATATAAATGCTTGTATCAATTGCAATTGTTTTTCCAGCATAACTCGATAACGCGACATACTTTAACGCGTTCGGCGCTTTTTTTTTAATCAACGTATTCAAATACTTTACTCCCATTTCAACGTTTACGTGCTGTCGTTGTTTCTTTATTTCTTACTTACATCTATGATAGCTATATGATATGAGTCAATTTTTATGTTATTTTTTTTATTTTTTTTATTTTTTATTGCCACAACGTCATTCGAGCCGTTGTTGCAGCTGTATCTATTGTAATAGAAACCGCTTTAATCGCTTGTTCTAAATCGGCATTTTCTTTCAGTATCATTTCAATAAATATAAGCAGCGCAGCCGTCCCACTGCGACCACTGTTTGCGCATATCAAGCTGGCGTGATTTGTGTCCTTGCACCACTGCACAAACAAATCCGCTTCAAATAGAATCAATCCGGTCAATATGTAATACGCAAACACGTTCGTATCCTCGTCGTACAGTTTTGAAACGAGAGATTTACTGTCTGAGTCTGAATATGTCGACAAAAGTTGTTGAATACTGAGTCCCATATGTTTTAACACACGCTGTGCTTGGTATAATGAAAACGCGCGTTCTGCATTCAAGCATCGTCGTACTGCCGTTTGGTACGACCTGTAACTTCCAGAACTACCGTATATGTCGTAGTAACAGTAAAATGCCACATTCAACAGCCGGGCCCACGTTTCCACATAGGTTTCACTCAGTATAATGGGGTGGCGTATTCCCGGAAACACTTTATCAACTGATACATCTCCCGCGCCGTGACCGAAATCAAGGTCCAAGTTGTGCATAGTTTCGTGCAAAAGCACCTTGAAAAATTCTTCATGTCGATAAATCACAATTTCAGTATGCGTCTTTCCACCATTTTTTGAGAGATTTGCAGTACACGATGTAGTAAATCCAGTATTTGAATGCGTCGGGCCGAGTACAGTGGATGACTTAGCAGGAAATTCTTTTTTGAACGGTGTCATATACAAGTACACGTTTAGTTCTTTTGAACACTCGCAGTCACGGTTACGCACATACGGTGCTATCAAATGAAACCATGCAAATATTTTGTACACGTACGCGCGGTATCGTTTCAACCACCGCATATTCACCCCTTGAGTTTGGTCATTCATGCTTTCGTCTTTTATGATTTCACCCATGTGGTGCTGATAGTGCACAATATGTACGTGTATCGTGCGACCGCCTATACCAGCAAGAGGGCTGCTATATTTTAACCAGTGTGTCGCATTTTTGGTATCCAGCATAAATTCCATAATGTGGTTCGGCAAAAATCCGAGACGGTCGTATCCGTTTTTGAAACATTCCGGTTCTGGCAACTCGGCAACTTTGATTTCCGGCATTGTCATTTTCATAAACGCACTAGTAGACCGTTTCAACACTGCGTCGGCTTTTTGAAGCTGTTTGAACCATCGCATATAAACCGACTCCGTATATGCAGCTGGCGTATGCGTGTGAAATGGTTTTAATTTGATAAACCGCGTTTGCTTTATTTCGTCCATTTTTTTATTAGTTATATATAGTTATATATATTATATATGTTATATAAATATATATTTTATTATGCGTATAACTATTTCATTTCCAGTTTGGTGCGCACTTGAAGAAGAGGTTTAAACAGTACTGGCCGTTCCCCCCGTTGGAAATGGTAAATGCGCGCATTCAACGTTCCAAGCAATATGTTTCGCAGTTCTGTGCTTTGTCGAAACTTGGCTTCAATCGCGCTGGACAGAGCTTGCTCGCCCCGACCGCTAGAGAAAAAATCGCGGTCCACCGTGACAGCTTTGGGACGGTACAGTTTGCCTTTAAAAATACCGCTTTCGCTACCCGCAGCTTTTGCGAGTTCTGGACTCTTTGAAATGTCCGACTTGGAATCCATCGCAAACTGCAAATAAAAATCGTGGTTGTGCTTTTTGAATTTGCAACCCTGGTAGTAATGCTCCACGCTGAACCATGTTCGTCCATCCAGCACAAACGGAGACTCTGCCATATTTGTCAGCGAACGACGCCAGTGTGCGTACTGCGACAGCGGAAGAAACAAGTGTTCCATTCCAGAGGGAACGTACTCACTTGCTCCATGCCCTGGCTTGTCATTTGCTGACCGATTGTATATTTGAAACACTGGCACGTCTCGCTGCCGTTTGCCTTCTTGGGCATCTTGGGTGTCTTGGCCGGTTTGTTGCGTTTTCGGGTAGATTTCAAGAATGCGCTTGAACTGCGGTAAAAATGCAAACTCTGTATCCGGATTTTCAATGCACTTGGTAACGATTTGCGTCCGAATGTCGTACGGCAGCTCCGCGAAAGAGAACGACCCCTTGCTGCGGTATTTGATGAGACGATACACGCCGCGTTCGTCTACCGATACCACTATAAAAATTGCGGGTCGGTAACTGGAATCTGCAGGAATCATACCGAGCCCGGGCGCGTCATCGGCTCTATCACCACATATCACCACATTATCCAAATCACCGTCATTGAACCGCTGTTCCGACATGCGGACAATCGATACGTTGTATGCACGCTCAAGCGCACGCAGTATCCACGGGTCGGGCGTAAATGTTCGCGTCGTTAACAACGTTTTGAAATTTTCAAACTTGCTTTCGGTTTGTCGCATGTATCCGTATCGCTGCATCACTACCTCTTTCAAAAAATCAACGCGTGCTTTTTTCTCTTGAATAGCTGCCGATATTTCTTTCAGTTCGGTTTTTACTTGCAAGACTTCCGTCGCTGATAAGTGCTTCCCTTGTATGCGTTCTTTTAACGCTTCACCTTGCTTGTTTTTCTCCTTCAACTGTTCGGACGCTTGTTTGTACAGCGCCACATACTTGTTGTAATACTTCATGTAGTCCTGAAATAGTTCCTTCGTGGCCATATTAGCAACTTTGACCCGCATTTGGTCCACGGTAAGCGTGGTATTGCCTTGACTCAGTAATCCATCCCGAACACATGCAAACAATGAGTCGTTTCCGCCTTCGTTATCTTCCAATCCAAAGTGTCGGTTCTTCATATACTCTTGTATCCATTCGGTGTGGGTCCCACTAGAAGCCGCGGACGATACGTACTCGGCTCGTTCCTTATCTGCCAGCGCTTTGGTTTGTGTTGGCAAGATTACGTCACGAACGGTGGGTTCCACGTCGGGACCAGTACCGATACCCTTATCGGCTTCATCGGAGCCGGTGTCGTCTGACTCGGAGTCCACGTTTTCAATGGAGTCAACTTGAACCACTGGTCGAAGCGCTGACAACGGTGTTACAGCGCCAACGTTACCTGCCAGCATGGTTATTTTTGTGGGAGTTTCTGCGTTTGCGTTTGTGTTCGCATTTGATTTTGCAAGGGATACCCGTTTCTCTCGTTTTTTCGCTTTTTGTTCTTGCGCATGTTTCAAAATGTCCACCGAGTTTAAATTGGCACGTTGTAACATATCTACTGTGATGTATGGGAAAATCAGCGGTCGAAAGGGTTTGGATACGATGTCCAATTCTAAATGCTCATCCAAATACGACGAATTGTCAGACTTGAAGTACTCGATGACTCCGATTTTTCGAAGTACTGCGTGACTGTACTTGTGTACCAGATACACGGGATAGTACACCACTTCATATGGCGCGTCTTCAAAGTCGCGCTTAACTTTGCCAAACGCAATTGTAACAACCGTTCCCTTTATTTCGGTTTCATACGCTTCGCTCTTATAACCCACGTCATCACTTTCCAGTCGAGCCAATTCAGTGTACGCCAACGTTTCGCATCCCGGTAGTCTTGAAAACACCATTTTTTATTGTATAAATTAAATTAAAACAATTGTAATATGTAATAGTTTAATATTTTATATTAATATTTAAATACAAAATACGTGTATCATTATTTTCGTTGAAGACTCAATAATATATCATGATGAGAATACTAATCTACGGTGCAAATGGATGGATTGGGTCGCAATTTCGAGAGATTTGTGATAGAGCCAACCGCGGAGGAGCAAACATTGAGTATCGCGCATCCAGTGTACGCAACGTGTCCCTTTCCACTCAGGGAATAGTAATTGACGAACTCGCAGAGTACCGTCCGTCACATGTGGTATCGTTCCTGGGGCGCACTCACGGAACCATTGATGACAAAGTGTTTTCCACCATTGACTATTTGGAACAGGATGGTAAACTTTCGGAAAATTTGAGAGATAACTTGGTGGCCCCGCTTGTGTTATCCTACCTTTGCAAGTACGCAAATATACATTTTACGTACTTGGGAACGGGCTGCATTTTTCATTATAAGGATGAAGACATTCAACGCATGTTGCAGTACGACGATGACCATGTTTCTGATTCTGATTCTGATGCTGAGCCGGTTGAAGCGTGCTACAAATTCAAAGAAACCGATGCTCCTAATTTTTTCGGCTCCAGTTACTCGATTGTAAAGGGGCTAACCGATATGATAATGCAAGAACGCAACTGCATTTGCGAAAACGTGCTGAATTTACGCATTCGAATGCCGATTGTAAACCGCGACCATCCGCGCAACTTTATCACGAAAATAACGGGATATTCAAAAGTATGCTCGTTACCCAACTCCATGACGGTGTTGGACGAGTTTTTGCCCTACGCGCTCGTGCTCATGCAGTGCCGGCATGTTGGCACCCTGAACTTTGTGAATCCGGGCGTAATATCGCATAATGAAATCCTTGCGCTCTACCGGCAACATGTAAACCCCGACTTTGAATGGTGCAATTTCACAGTTGAAGAACAAAATCAAATTCTCGCTTCTAAACGGTCCAATAATTATTTGGACAACACGAAACTGCTATCGCTGTTTCCTGGAGCACGACACATTCGCCAAGCCGTTGCAGATTGTATGAAAGTATACAATGCCGAGGGTGGATGCGAACCGCTTCGACTGGATGCAATCGAATGTACGGCTCGGATGGTCCGATGTAATGATAATCGAAATGGAAATGGTACTGAAGATAGTAGTGGTGATAACAACAGTAATCTGGGTATTCGTATTAGCCGGGACGTTATGGGACATGCGGTGCATTATGCCGGCGAATGTACGCGAATCCTTTCAGAAACGGTGGGTACCCTTTACACGAAAATGCTTTCATCATCAGCATCATCACAGTTTGAACAATCCGTTATTCGAAAAATAATGGCAATTCCAAAAGTATCGGTCGCCCCAGGGTCGACTCAAAGTGCAACGACTCAAAGTGCAACGACTCAAAGTTCATCGGCTCAAGTTATGACAATAGAATCTCCTCGACCAGACAGTAAAATGGAGTTAGCCGAAGCTGAATGGATAGATATGGTGGATGACAGTAGTACCGTTGTTTGTGTTACAGGAGGCGCGGGGTTTATCGGGTCTCATTTTATTAACTTCATGTGGTCCAAGTACGGAAAACTTCGAATAATTAACTTGGACTGTTTGTACTATTGCGCAAATATTTCTAATGTGGATGCGCAAATTCGAGAGAGTGGCGACGGGCGGTACACGTTCTATAAAACCGACTTGGCTGACTCGGACGCCATTCAAACCATTCGGTCTATTTTTAAAACGCATTTCGTAACGCACGTCGTTCACTTCGCAGCGCAGTCGCATGTTCAAAATTCGTTCGGCGAGTCACTGCAGTACACACGCGACAACGTACTGGGAACCCACAACTTGCTGGAAGCAGCTCGTCTGTATGGCAACTTGAAGCGCTTCATTCACGTAAGCACTGATGAAGTGTACGGCGAGTCCATGATACATGACGAGAAAGAAACGTGTAAAACGGAATCGTCGTCTGTACTTAGCCCGACCAATCCGTACGCTGCAACAAAGGCCGCCGCCGAAATGATTGCGCAGTCGTATTATCACTCATTTAAATTGCCGCTCATCATTACACGTGGAAACAACGTCTACGGCCCAAACCAGTATCCCGAAAAGCTGATTCCTCGATTTATCAAACTGCTTCAAGACGGGAAAAAGTTGACGGTTCAAGGAAATGGATGCAACATTCGTTCCTTTATTCATGTGAGCGACGTGTGCCGCGCGTTTGATACGGTTCTTTCGCGCGGGGTTGTGGGAGATATTTACAACATTGGCGGTGACGAATCCAGCGAATACAGTGTGATTGAAATTGCTAAACTGCTTATCAAAGAAATTGCTGGTGTGAACATCGACTTCATGGAAAATGCGTCCGATTTGGACTGGATTGAGTATGTGGAAGACAGACCGTTCAACGATAAACGGTACTACATTAGCAACGAAAAGTTGAAACGGTTGGGATGGACACCGCAAGTGCATTTTATTGACGGACTACGAGGACTTTTACATGCAAAATGCACTTAAAGATGACACGCTAAATTATATAATTTTAACTTACCGGTGGAACGAACGCAAATTAAAATTTATTTATTTCATTTATTTCATTTATTTCATTTATTTTATACAGTACAGAATGACCCTTGTAAAAGAATATTTCAACCTGTGCAATGATGCGACCGCAAAGTATGGCCCGAAAACGATTTTGCTGATGCAAGTTGGCGCATTTTATGAATGTTATGGTCTAACCGGTACGAGTACAAATAATACAAACATTAACAATAATGGCCGGTCGATGATTGACGACTTTTGTCGCACGTGCGACCTCGCATGCGCAAACAAGTCTCAAGGTGTTGTCATGGCCGGGTTCCGAGATTATAGTCTAGAAAAGTATTTGAATCGGCTTCAGGACGCAGGGTACACAACGGTCGTATACTCGCAACACGCGCAAAACAAGGAAGACCGTTCCTTAAGCGGCGTTTATTCACCGGGAACGTTTTTTACAACCGAATCAACCGCACTTTCAAACTGCATAACGTGCGTGTGGATAGAGCGCATGCGTTCTCAAACCATTATCGGAATGGCAAACATCGACATTTTTACGGGTCGGTCCAGCGTGTTTGAGGTGGAGACCGAGCGTAAACATGCGCACACCACGTACGACGAAGTGGAACGATTTATTTCAGCACATGTTCCCAGTGAGGTCATTCTCGTTACCGATAATTTTGCTCAAAAAGAGATAGACGATTTGCTTAACTTTACCGGGATTGCGTCCCTGGTTCGTCTAACGCACTGTGTGGACTCATCGACCGACGCCGTCGTCCAAAAGTCCAAAAAACAAGTATACCAACGCGAAGTCCTTGCCCGGTTCTTTACAGCAAAATCTGACTTTTTGGAATTTGCAACCCACGAATACGCCACACAAGCGCTGACCTACTTGTTGAATTTTGTGCACGAGCACAATCCGCACTTGGTACATCGCATCGCGGAACCCACGTTTGAAAATTGTTCGGACCGCATGGTACTCGCCAATCACTCGCTCAAGCAGCTCAACATTATTGACGATGACCATGGAAGCAATAAAGGCAAGTGCTCGTCCGTGTTCAAACTGCTCAACAACTGCATGACGCCCATGGGCGCGCGCCATTTTAGAAGCCGGCTTTTAAATCCGTCTTACTCGGTACCTAAGATTCAGCGCGAGTACGATATCACCGACCACTTGCTTCAAAGCACGTTCGCGTGTGAAACCAGTGATTGGCGCCCACAACTGGCCCAACTAAAAGACCTTGAAAAAATCAACCGTCTTGTCATGATGCGCAAGTGCCCCCCTCAAATGCTGCACGCGCTTTACGGTAACTTATTCGTTATATCGGATTTGTACGAGTGCGCATGTGTTTCAAACACACGGGTTGAAACCTACTTGCGCGAAACAAGTCAGGGTTCGTCGGGTGCAGTTTCTGACATTTGTCGCAATCTGCGCCAGCATTTTGAAACCACGTTTTACATGGACAAATGCGCGAATGTGGGTCATGACTTGGGAGAATGCGACTTTGTGCGCAACGGAATTAATGGGGACTTAGACATGTATCGTCAACAATACGAATGCGCAACTCAAACATTGGCAGAGTTAAGGTCATACTTGAATGCGCTTGTTTTATGCGGAGAAAAGTCGCGTGCTTCTCCGGCGGAAGTGGTTAAAATCCATGAAACCCCCATTCAAGGCGCATCCTTGCAAGCCACTAGTCGGCGCACCAAAATTTTAGCCGAGCAAATCAAATTGCAGAAGTTGGACAAAGTGTGTATTGGACCCGAAAAACGCGCATTTTCTTTGACGACTTTAACGTTTCCAAAAGCCACCGGCACAAACAATGAAATAACGAGTCCGCAATTGCACGACTTGTGTCGTTCCATCATTCTGTCCAACCAAAAAATAAAAGAAATGGTGGGACAGATTTATGCCAGCTTCATTGACAAGTTGCAGGAATGGGGCGGCGAATTTCAACAACTCATTCATTTCACTACCACGCTGGACTTGCTTCAAAATCAGTGCTACATTGCAACGAATTTCAAGCTTTGTAAACCGGTCATTGAGGATTCGGTTTTTAAATCTAAAGAAATGGGGGCACCCAAGTCATTTTTTGACGCGCGCGATTTGCGCCATTGTTTGATTGAACGCATCAATGAAACGGAAACATATGTGGCCAACGATGTGGCGCTTGGTCAAACGGATGGATTGAACGGCATGCTCATTTACGGGACAAATGCCGTTGGAAAAACCAGCTTGATTCGTGCCATCGGCATCGCCATCATTATGGCGCAGGCGGGTCTTTACGTGCCGTGCTCTGCATTTAGGTACTACCCGTACACCACTATTTTTACGCGCATCTTGGGAAACGATAACCTGTTCAAGGGACTCTCCACGTTTCAAGTGGAAATGAGCGAACTGCGCATCATCTTGCGCACAGCTACTCAGAACAGCCTCATTCTTGGGGACGAGCTTTGCAGCGGTACCGAGATGGACTCCGCGATTGCTATTTTTGTTGCGGGACTGTCGCACCTGCATCGCGTGGGCTGCACCTTCTTGTTTGCAACGCACATGCACGAAATCAACGGCTATGACGAAGTGCGCGCGCTGTCCCGCATGTGCATGAAACATCTCACGGTTACCTACGACAAAACCAAGGATGTTCTGGTGTACGGGCGAAAACTGACGGATGGGCCCGGGGCCAGTATGTACGGCTTGGAAGTGTGCAAATCGTTGCACTTGCCGGACGACTTTTTGGAGTTTGCAAACGCCGTGCGCCTGCGCCACCGGGCTCCGCCGTCTGATGTCGGGGTTCTGTCGTTTAAACCGTCGCATTTCAATGCGCACAAGTTGAAAGGCTTGTGCGAACGATGTTCGGCGGAACTGGCGCAAGAAGTGCATCACCGGTTGCCGCAAAAGGATGCGGATAGTGCAAATTTTATTGGCCATGTTCCCAAAAACCATGTTGCAAACTTGATGGCATTGTGTACACGGTGCCATGACGAAGTGCATTCCGTTGAGAATAAAAAAATAAAAGTATAAAAGTATAAAAGTATAAAAGTATAAAAGTATAAAAGTAGTATGCCAATAATAGAGAAATTGAATGACTTGTATGTGTTACTCAACCGGATGTATGAACCTAAAAACATTTTAATCGTGAACACTCAGGCAACAGGACTTTTTTTAGACAAAATGTGCTTGAACAAATGCCCGATTCGAATAAAGTATAATTCAGAAAATATTAACGACTTTATTGCAAAAGTAAATCACGTTATCAAGATGAACAAAAAATTTGACCTCATTCTGGTTGACCCATATCATGAATATAGCCACAGTAGTTTCATATTCAAAATATTAACTCCGCTGTTGCATGATACAACGGGTATCCTCATCAGCCATGACTGTTACCCTCCCACGTTTGCCATGACTTCGCCAACTTATCAAAAAGATGAATGGTGCGGCGTAACGTACGCAGCATTCATTGAAAATGCGTATAACAATCCACACTTTTATTACGCGGTTATAAACACAGACTACGGGCTGGGGATTTTATCAACGCGTCCTTTAACTGGTCTAAAAAAAATTAGTACCCGTGAAAAACAAGAAGAATTTTTACGCATGTTCAAAAACGGGGAATATGAAAATGCATACACGTACTTTACAGCTCACTCTACTGATATTATTAACTTAATAAATTAATTTGCAATTTCAGTGATTTTCATACCGGCATCATATGATGCATTGTAAAACCGTATAGTGTCATCGCTGGTGACACCACCCGTCCGGTTTACAATAATGTTAATTTGAATGGGCGTCAATGTCGTGTTATTTATATTGTTATAAGCACCTATTATCGGAAACAATGTGCTTCCACGGGTTCCGGTACCATCGCCACTTGGAAATTGCTGTTCTCGTTTGCCAATCACTATAGACGGTGTTGTTATCGTAATGTATGAAGTGAATTCGTCTAACCCAGCACCTGACCCACCGCCAATTTCATAAAGAGCACTGTATTCAACAATCACTTTCGAATTTGGTGATTTGGGGGTGAACGAGCAGTACGCTATTGTATCGTTAACTATTCCGCTTTGATTCTTTTGATGAAGTCCGCCGTCGTCACCGGCAAAATACACGGTTTGAACCGTTTGACCGGCAGTCCACGTGGTTGGGTTCACGGACCCGGACACGTCAAGGCGCACCTTATTGTATAGAAGTCCCGGCTGAGCAGTTACCACGTTCTTAACACCGTTAGATGTGACAAGTGCGTTGTTTGTTGGGTTTTCCACATACGTGAGCGGATAGTCTGCATGAGAAAGCGGTGCCATCCACAATGAATAGTTGTTTGTGTTCTGCGCGTTTGAATTCAAAGCGCGACCGCGAACTTTGGGCATGGAAAGAGACGACATGATGTTTTACTTATTTTATTTTTTATTTATAATTTATAATTTATTAATTATAATTTATTTATTTTTTATTTTTATTTATTTTTTATTTATAGTTTTTTAAATGTTTATGATTCCCCCGTTTTGTTTTGAATATGTTGAAAAAATGATTCGTTGTAAATGAATTTACCGGTTGGCTTATAACTGTTGATTGGCGTGTACTCCTTCTTTTTCACAGCAATTTCGGCCAGTGCTGGGTTGGCGTTTTTCCCGTTTTTATAAAGCAGCGTGTTCATATTGGCTTTCATGCCTCCAATTGCGGAACTCGAATTGTTTCCGCCGCGACTACCGGTTCCACTTCCATTTCCATTTTTAGAAAACGGGTTTTTACTAACTTCGCCTTCTGCATCCGTATCATCGTTGGGAACAAGGTCACCGGACTCGTCAATTTCAATGCCCGTTTTTTTCTTAAATTCGTCACGAACGTAGGTTGGAATATATGCTTTCCACGAAATGAGCAGCAAGTTGGGGTGCGTGTACTGCACACGGAACCCGTTTTTGGTTAAATGCTCCACCACATATTCCACACATCCCAAGTGGTCATAATGCGCGACGCCTAAAATGATTTCGGGCACAACGAACCAACAGAACTGCTGGTCAATGTGCTGTCGAGATGTGAGTTTTATTTTGGAATGAATACGGTTCAAAATTTTATTGAATGTATAAAGCTTTGCCTGGTCGTGCGTTTTTTTCTTTTCGTATAAATCATCCAGATTGATTTGTTCTAATCTCTCGATTTTATCATTGCGGTAGTCAAAAAAACTTTCCATTGGTGGTTCGTTCGTTTTTTCGTTTTTTATTTTTATTAGATAAAAAAATACGGCGAATTTAACAAAATTAATCGGTTACAATTATTTGAAAACGGGCTTGATTCCATGAATCTTAGTTCCCTTGCGAATATTGTTATTATTGACAAACCCCGAGTCTACCTCAACAAATCCGTCGATATCAGACGGATTATTTTGAAAGCGGTGTACCTTTTCAGATAATGGAGTCATGTTTTGCACGGTTTCTAAGACCCGGTGTTGTTTATCGACCACAATCGCATCGAGAGGAATGTAGGTGTTCTTCATCCACACGCCAGTCATTGGACGGCGACGCCTCGATTGAAACCACGCTCCGCAGCCTCTACCGAGTGGTGTTTTTTTAAACATGAGACCGCGTTTTGTAGAATGTCTTGTTTTAAAACGCTTTGTTATACGAACATGAACATTCTCTCGATTTCTAACATGACGAGTTTTCATTTTTATGATATTACTCTACTAAAATAAAATATTATAAAAGTTATAAAAGTTATAAAAGTTCTTCTACTTCAAGAATATTTGGATTTATCTCCCGAATGAGGTTTTCCAAGTCCGTTATTTTTGCGCTGTGTGTTTCCTTTTCCTTTTCTAACCCATCGAATCGAGTTTTTAATTCATCGATACGTCGTTCGAGAGATTCTTTCGAGTAATCAACGCTAATTTTTTCACGCACGGGGTCAACCACGTACTTGTTTAAACCATCTTTTACACTTTTTACAGTTTCTAAACTTTTCGTACGCGGTTTCCACCATAGCGTATCCACTCCCGCATCTTGCAATTCAGAATTAAGTTTTTCTGATTTTTTGGCATCTTCTGCATCCACTTTTGTAGTAACTTCTTTTGCAGTGGTTTCTACTGTAGCAACTTTCTCTTTCGACTCATCATTTACAGTGGGAAATGCTTTTTCTCGGGTTTTTAATTTATTAATCTCACCCTGAATGGTTAATATCTTGTCTTCGACGCGTTTGAGTTGTTGTTGTTCTCGATAACGCAGATTCAAGTACTCTTTCAATTTGGGCTGGTTTGCTTCGCCTTCTTCCTTTTCTTTCATGACTTTATCATTTTGAAGCAGCGCTTTCATGGAATTGCGATACATGTCCGCATCCACAATGAGAGAAAAATTGGACATGTATTCGATTTGGTTTTCCAAAAATACGGGATAGGTGGATACGTCGGTGATATTATTATCAACAATTCGAATTATTGGCGCGTCATTTTCACCGCACACTGCATGAAAAATAATGTTTATATTTTCATTGCAGTCGGTTTTAGGTTCTTCTGGACGCAGGCGCTCGTAAACTTCAATGTTGCATTGGAGAGCCCGTGCAAGTGGAATGAGCATTAAAAGCGGATGACCCCAAATGGCTGGCATAACTTGATGGTACGACGACGATTCGCCGTCTTGAACTTTGATTTTTACAGGAACCGACAGCTGTTCAAAGTATTCTTCTGCGGTCATAGATGGCGCGTCTTTTGTTGGAATCGTAGGACCTGTTGGACTCACTGGACCTGCAGGGCCCGTAGGACCATCGTTGGAATTTATTTTTTTGATATCGTGCAGTAAATCTACCGGACCATTTGAAAGTCCTCTCTTTTTGTAATTTAATTGACGCATTACCGTACCGGACGCTATACCCATTTTAACTGTACCTTTCGTATACGCTTCTGAGACTTTTTCTTTACCGCTTGAATATTTATCAGAAAAAGCTTTTCGTGTACGACTTCCCAAGTCTTTTATTTTACTGCCAATTTCTTGGCCTCCGTTTTGACGTCTTCTTGTTTTTTTTAAACCTCCACCACCTGGAGCAGGAGCAGGAGCAGGACCAGGAGCAGGAGCAGCAGCTACCAAATTAGGACAGTTTGAAGTTGTAATGTATTCATTGATTTCTTGAATCGTCTTTCCGTCATTGAACCATGAGACAAACGTAATGTCTTTGGTAATACGATTGGGGTCTACAACAAAAACAGTTGGATTATTATTAGTTCGACCTATATAAGTAAATAGTTGTGGCATATGCATATCAAAATTTGGAAACGGAGGTTTATTGCATAGTATTACCGACTGGATTTGAGGTGGACTTATTGTAATAATAAAAATTCTTGTATTGAATGTACTTGTAGGATAGTTACCTGTAGGATATGAGTTGTTTAAAACGAGAAGTGCTAACTGCGTATCGTTTATTTTTTTTACTAAGATGTGAGAATTGACACGATACTTGATTACATTCTTGAGATTTCTTACTCTTGTCGCCGTATTTTGTGCAAACTCCTTGGTTGCAGTGCCAACTGCTCTGGCTTTGTTTACTGCTGCAGTCCCAATCGCTCTGGCTTTTTCTTTTATTGGGTTGATAAGTCTGCCAATTGCAGCATTTCGTGCGCCGGCTCCTCCGGTTTGCGGCGATTTTGCGGGAATCGCTCCTGCAATTATCCAATCCGTACAATCAGACTGTACCAGACCCTCCAAAAACTCATTCAATGTAAAATAATTTTGACTGTCAATACTCTCTCGATTTCGTTTTAACACTGCCGGTATTTCGCCGCCATCAACGTTGCTTATTTGTATGTTTTTGATGTAGTTTTTTATGTCATCCATATTTATATTAACCTCAGTTATACCGTCAATCTTACTATACGTAATAAGAACTCCGCTTCCAGGAAACAATATTTCTTCCGTGACTTTTTGTAAAAAACCAACCTTGTCACAATCTTCTGGTAATTCACCATCCTTCAGTTTTCTAGACCCCGAAAACCAGTCTTTTAGTTGTTCCATATAGTAGTCTCCGTTAGATTCTCCTCCGGGTTCATTTGGAACATCCGCTTTCAATTTATAGTCGGCCCACTTGGACACTCGGCCAAGCATACCGAAAATCATGTCGCATTCGGTAAGTGTAACCCCATCGAAAGTAAAAACATTCGCCATATTTCGTACGTTGTATTCGGTACCACCGTTCAATAGTCGGCCAATTTTTAAAAGAACTTCGGCATCTGTTAAATTGGAAGTATCATTTTTTATAAAAAGCGCCAACAAGTACCCTCGAAGCACGCATCGGTAAAATGACCACGGGTCGTGTCGAAATGTGATGCACTCGACATTGGTTGGTACTTCTGGAATATCTGGTATGTCAGTATCATCAACATCTGAAGTTAAAGAAGAAGAAGAAGAAGAAGAAGAAACCCTAGGTGGAAGGACTGACCTAGAAACAGACCCACTATTACCTGAAATGATAGAGCTAGGAGGAAGACTGATTGAACTCAAAGAACTGGAACTACTAAGAGAGTCGCCTGAAATTTGAGAAGCAGTCGGACTCGCCATATTTATATATACTTATTTATATCCAATCAATGTTTATTTATACTATATCTAGAATATAAACATTGATTGATTTCAAACACAATTTATGAATATTTATGAATAAATCAAATCCAAATCAATACCACGGCTTCAGTTGCAAGCTGTTGGTTTTGTAATCGCTGTAGTACGGACGGGCCATTGGAGTGTACATGGTGCTAATATCCTGTTTGTAGGTCAAATATCCGCGCGCTTCGTTGTAAATACGTGGAACCGCGTACTCGCACACCAAATCGTTCAATGCGACGATTTGGTCGGTTAAATTGAATGGCAAGTTGGCCGCATTTTGTAAGTATATCGACCGCATAATGATTTTGACAGTATCTTCATCTTGAACGGGAATAACGTACTCGCCATTCGACATGGCATGAACTCCGGCGCGAATCCCGTTTTGAATGATTTGAATATTTTTTGCGCTAAAGAACAATCGGGACAGCGGAGTTTCTTCCCAAATACCGTCCAGCGCATTTCGAAATGTGACTGGTTGATTGACATGAATTTTATCAAAGAGTGCAAACTGCTGTTCGGCAGAAGGGGTTATAATATTCACACGCCCATTACTAGAAAGAGTCGACGTACTAAATGCCGAGTTGGTTTGTTTATTCATATCATCTGGTGTGTCTCGTTTTAACATCTTTATTGTGTTTTAAAATATATCTTTTTTTTATTTTATTTGATTTTTGTTTTTGTTTCTGTTTTTTATACTTTCTTTTCATTTTATTATTTTGTTTGTTAAATGTATAATTTAATAATTTAATAATTTAATAATTTAACAAAAAAAATGTTTGAAAATTTTAACTTTCAAAGAATTGTATTGTTGGTCGCCGGAGTACTGTTTGTCGGTTTCATGATAACCGTGGTGTATAGCATGATTAAAGCAAACACGATTGGCGAATGGCCGCCGGTGATTGCAAACTGTCCTGACAACTGGGTAGTTGGCAATGATGGAAAAACGTGTGAAAATACAAACCAAGTTTTTAAGTCTGGATTTGATTCAAAATGTGAAACAATTAACCCAAGCAGTGAGACATACTCTGGCGCAAACGGGTTGTGTCAGAAATACGAATGGTCAAAATCGTGCGGAGTGAACTGGGACGGAATTTCCAACAATCCAAGTGTTTGTACAAAGACTAAATAAATCTTAATCTTAGCGGTAAATGTTTTATTTATTTGTTTAGTTCAATAAGTTTATGGGTATTCACCCATTTTTCAATTTCGTCGTTTGCATTTACAACGCAAACTCGTTCTACACCATGTTCATCAGTCAAGGGCTCAATAAAGTGTTGTGAGAGTTTCCAGTTATCTTCAATTATTCCGGATGACCGTTGAATTTTAATGCACTTTCCTTTCAACGCGTTTGCTTTGCCGTAAGCTTTTGTTTTCATGTAATGGTCTAGCGCTGCTTGACCCCTTCTTTTACAAGTTTCGTTTGCGCATGTGACCCATCCATTTTTTGTTTCGATTGAAATATAAAACAAGTATGGTCCAGGTTCTTCAACTTGCTCACAAAAGTCACATGTATCTGTTGAAAGAAATGTCAGTCTTCTATACGATGGATATTCGTGGTGTTCCTGCATCGTAATTTGTAATTTTATATGATGTATTGAGATATTTTTATATATTTTATCTTTATAAAAACAATAAAGAAAATTCCAAAAGTATTTTGAATACAAGTTCATTTTGTACAAGTTTCTTTTTGGTTATGACTGATTTATATGCCTTTACGTCTCATAAATTCACAAACGCTGATGCAATTGGCTCATATGGACCTACCTTGCAACAAGTCAGAAATAAGTATAACGTAACATGGGCAAATACCTACATTAATATGAGCAACAATAACGGGATTCAACTATGGACGGTTCCAGTCACTGGAAGTTACAAGATACGGGCTGTTGGCGCTAGTGGTTCTAATGAAGGTGAGACAGCTGTTCAAGTTGGAAAACCCGCTGATATGACTGGAACATTTTTATTAAACAAAGACGACGTTATCAAAATTTTAGTTGGTCAAACCGGATGGAGTGGCAGTACTACTAGGCCGGGTTGGGGTGGAGGTGGAGGAACATTTGTTGCAAGTTCTAATGACACGCCTTTGATTGTTGCCGGCGGTTGTGGTTCAGGGCATACAACAAAAATTTTAAGAGGGAATGATGAAGGTGCGCAAATGACGGGTTATGCAGTAAATAACAATACCCCTTTAACAATTACCTATATATCTGAAACTACCAACGGTGTAAAAGTATATATTGTGAAAGACTCAACTTTAACTAAAGTTGTATCAACTGATAGCGGCGTTAGAGTATACTATGAAGGTGAACCTGCAAATTATGATCCAACTAAACTTAATTCATACACAGTGCAACTCGACGCAAGCGCTTATATTATGCGAAATACAAAAAATTATAACCCTCCAGTCACTTATAGAGCAACCAGTGATTCTGGAACAAGACAGAATGCAAATACCGGTACATCTGGAATGTTAGAAACAGGAACTGCTGGTACATGGACTAACCCATTAGTTGGAGGTGGTGATGGAGCGGGATTTGATAATGATGGTAGTATTGGAAACGGTATTATTTATGATAACCTTCCTACTAATGACCTTCTTAATATGACCAAATCTACTAAACCTACGTCTTTCAAAAATGGAGGTATTGGAGGAAGTAGAGGTGGAGGGTTTGGAGGGGGTGGAAGTACAACAAATACATGGGGTGGAGGAGGAGGAGGTTATAATGGAGGACAAGGTGGAAAAACGAATACTACATTTTATAATGGCGGTGGAGGTGGTTCATATAATTCAGGAACAAATCAAACGAATCAATTGTACACAAATGCAGCGACTACCATGAGTCACGGCTTTGTCGAAATTACTATCATTGAAAAAACCGCTACATTAACCGCATCACAGACTACCTTTTACCAAAAATTCGTTTATGACGACCCCATTTCGTTTGATGTTATTTCATCCAATGCTGGGTCCGTTTCAAGAACACACCAGGTAAATATCCCTAATATTGTTAGTATTCCGTCTTCAACTGTACCGTTTGCTAGAATCCGTGAACCCGGTAAAACCACTATCAAAGTTACTCAACCTGCAATAAATGGTTATGGTGAAGTTATTAACGAAGCTCTTATCACAATTGTGATTATCGGTAGTGGAAAAACGTATACTAGCGAAAATATGACTGGTGTAAATTTAACAAATATAAATTTAACTGGTTCCGTTTTTTCCTCGTGTAATTTAACAAGTGCCGACTTATCTGGTACTACTATTAATGCGACTACCAACTTTTCTACTGCGAATCTTCAAAGTGTAAAGTCTGGGCGCATGGTTGGCACTACCTCACTTTTACCAGCAGACTTTAAAATGATTTGAAATTTATAACCATTCATGACAAGAACTGTATGGGTTATACCAACCACGTAGTTCCCTTGTTTTAACATCATGATAGTTTCCGCACTTTGTTTCAATGTAAATATTTTCGTTGATATAAGTGTATCTTGCATCCTTGAACACGTTATCTCTTTCAAAATCAACCGTTTCAAGTGACGACAATGGGTCGTCGTCACGTGTAACTTGTGAATCCGGTTCGAAAACTGGGTTATGGTTATTGCTGGCACTGACGTTGGTGGTGGGGTTGCTTGTTATAACTTCAACGATTGACTTGTTTTTTTTTGGACGACCTCTTCCTCTTTTCACGTTTGATACATTCGTCAAGATAGCATCATTTAAAGATGTTTCAGATAAAATATATGGAATGCCATGCAGTTTCCTCTGTATATCAACTAGGTCAGATTTCGCTTTTGCGTATAATTTCTCTGCATTGGAAAGAGTGAGTAGTAACTCTGATATGGTTTGATTTGACACCATAAGAATGATATAGTTTGAAGACAGGTAACATACATAACATAAAATAAAAATGCATAAACCAACATCAATTTTATTTTATTCAAAAACTTATGACAATCTATAACAATCAATACTTATCCCTCCAGTTTCATAATAATACGTGGATTTATTTTGTTTGCAAGAATGTCTTCAGGGTCATAAACATTTTTGTTTGCGTCAACATAGTAGACAATTCCTTTGATTTCTCGAATCCATACCTCTACCTTTTTATTTGTTACGAATTGTTCTTCTGCTTGATTGACACAGCCATGCGGTCGTCCTTTGATATGAGTACCACAGTATCCTTCTCCTTCTTTTTTTCTACGTGTGCATTGTTCACCACTTGCACGTTTTGCAATACACCTGTCGAACAGGGGTACTACATTTTTAACTCGTTTTCTTTTTGAAGTATCGTCACCAACACCAAAACTGATTGCATCAAAAGTTTTCACCAGTTCCATTATGTCGTTATGATACGCATCGACATCATTTACTCCTCCGCGTCGTTTATAGTCAGACAACCGACTTTGTATTGACATTTTCAGTGAATGAAGGTAAGCATCTGCTTTCTTTACTCCACTTTGTTGATTTGAATTTGAATTTGGGTTCATCAATGTGTAGAGTAGATAGAATAACAATAGACCATATCTTTATTTTATTTTAGAATCAATTTTATGTTTATATATTTACATATTTATATTTACTATTTACATCATTTGACCAGCGCTTGAATTTGGATTTGAATCAAAATTAAATTGGTCGTCCACAATATTTACAATTACGTTATCACTTAGGTTTTGGCCTTGGCTCGGGTTCGAGTTGCTCGTTATATTAACAATTTCAGAGTTTGGAGTGTACGCTCTCGAACCACCTGATGCTGTTGGTGGTGGTGGTGGAGTAAGATTTGGAGGTTTGGGAGAGTTTTTTAGTTGATGTACTTGTTGCAACTGTTGTAACTGTTGCAACTGTTTCAGTTGTTCTAGTTGTTGCAGTTGTTGCAGTTGTTGCAGTTGTTGCAGTTGTGGTGATTCACGCAAAGGGTCGTTTTTAAATACAAGATTTGCAACTGGTACGGGGTCAGGTAGACTTTCACCAAATGCATCAACTTTTATGTTTTTGTTCACGCTTGATAAAAAATTATTCATACTTTTACGACGTCGGTTTTCACCTTTTATTACATGACCTTTTCGATGCAGGTCATTGTCAGCGTTATTATCGCTGTCATCAGAACCCGCTTCTGACAATGGTCTAGAGTGTAATACATCTTCTCCGTCGGCTTCAGTGTCATTCACAACGACTTCAGTAAGACCATTTACAAAGTTTGGTTTTTTTACAGTCGTGTATTTTCCATACCGTTGATTGTACGCATCAATAATATCTTGGTCAATAAGGGGGCTAATATCTTGTAGATTTTTAATGTCCGTTTTAATTACAGCCATCATATCTTTTGCGGTTTGTCGTTGTGGTCGTTTAAGTGCAAGTTCAATTTGAATTTTTTTATGCACTTGTTGGTACTGTAAAGAACAAAGTCGGTGCGACTCTGAACGCTTTCCAAGTTGAAAGTACGTGTCGATTGATTTTATAATTCCGACGAAAATACTTCCAATACCAAGGATAATATTCATTTTGTCATACCCGATATCAATACCGGTTGCAAATCCGATTGCGCTCGATAAAATAATAACCGGAATATTTATGTAATTTGATAGACGGTTGTACTTTTCATAAGACGCTCGATGCAAAATACCGAGGGACTCGCATTCTTCCGCATTATCTTTTAAAAGTCCTTCCAAGTCTTTGTTATAGTCAATATTATGATGATGTGGCTGTTTTGAACTAGCGTCTACCTCAGACTTTTTCCTTATACTCAAACTCGACCCAGCCGATAGCTTATCCCCAACAGCGGCTGCTATATTTTCACTCATTTCAAAAAGCCAAAGAGTTATTCAAATTTTAAGTTGTAATCCGAATGCAGTAGTATTTATGCAGTATGTAATCTAACTAAATACTATTTATTTTTATAATTGTTACAATTCGTCTTTTAGCTAATTTTCGGCATCATCAGGTTTCAAAATGTTTGGAAGCGTTCCAGGAAGAACTGCAAGAAATAGACCTAACAATAAAAGCCATAGTAAATATACACCATAAACGCTAACACTTAGCCCCATTGCGTTAAATATCATATGAATACAATATGCGACTGCCGCAATAAT
>Ga0209770_10000469_pt1 | contig 22296 bp, 14 predicted proteins | sample LauGreSu1BDMLBDD_2_FD_187572 | JGI IMG/M metagenome (GOLD analysis project Ga0209770, IMG submission 187572) | Freshwater lake microbial communities from Lake Michigan, USA - Su13.BD.MLB.DD (SPAdes) (version 2) | ecosystem: Environmental > Aquatic > Freshwater > Lake | place: Lake Michigan, USA...
GGTCGGAGAAGTTGGCTTCGCCGAGGACGAAGAGTCCCGGGACGTTGCTCATCAGGGTGTAGTCCACCCACAGGCCACCCATCGTGTAGTGGACCGCCGGATAGATCCGCATGGGGGACTTGTAGGCGTCCTCGTTCGTGATCTCGTGGTACATCGCGAACAGGTTGCCGTAGCGCTCGCGGATCTTGTCCTCGCCGAGGCGTCGGATGGAGTCGCTGAAGTCCAGGTACACCCCGAGCCCGGTGGACCCGATGCCGCGGCCCTCGTCGCACTGGTACTTGGCGGCGCGGCTGGCGACGTCGCGGGGAGCGAGGTTGCCGAAGGCACCGTAGAGACGCTCGAGGTAGTAGTCGCGGGCGTCCTCGGGGATGTCAGCCGGGTTCTTGCCGCAGTCCTCCTTGCGCTTGGGGACCCAGATCCGTCCGTCGTTGCGGAGGGATTCCGACATCAGGGTCAGCTTCGACTGGTAGTCGCCGCTGACCGGGATGCAGGTCGGGTGGATCTGAGTGTAGCAGGGGTTGCTGAAGCAGGCGCCGCGCTTGTAGGCCCGCCAGATGGCGGTGGTGTTCGAGCCGCGGGCGTAGGTGGAGAGGTTGAAGACGTTGCCATAGCCACCGGTGGCGAGGACGACGGCGTCGGCGTTGTGGCGCGTGATCTCGCCGGTCTGGAGGTTGCGGACGATGATGCCCTTGGCGTGGGGGACCCCGGACTCGTCGGGCACGACGACGAGGTCGAGCATCTCGGAGTGGGTGTAGGACTTCACCGCGCCGGAACCGATCATCCGGGACAGCGCGGAGTAGGCGCCGAGGAGGAGCTGCTGGCCGGTCTGGCCACGGGCGTAGAACGTCCGGCTGACCTGGGCGCCGCCGAAGGAGCGGTTGTCGAGGAGACCGCCGTACTCGCGGGCGAAGGGGACGCCCTGGGCGGCGCACTGGTCGATGATGTTCACCGACACCTCGGCGAGGCGGTAGACGTTGGCCTCGCGGGCGCGGTAGTCGCCGCCCTTGATGGTGTCGTAGAACAGCCGGTGCACGGAGTCACCGTCGTTCTGGTAGTTCTTGGCGGCGTTGATGCCGCCCTGCGCGGCCACCGAATGGGCGCGTCGCGGGGAGTCGTGGAAGACGAAGTTGTGCACCTCGTAGCCCAGCTCGGCGAGCGTGGCGCTGGCGCTGGAGCCGGCGAGCCCGGCGCCCACGACGATGATCTTGTACTTCCGCTTGTTCGCCGGGTTGATGAGCTTGGTGTTGAACTTGAAGCCCGACCACTTCTCGGAGAGCGGGCCGGAGGGAATCTTGGAGTTGAGCGTGGCCATGGTCAGTGTCCTCCCTTTCCGCCGTCGGCGGTGTGCAGCAGTTGGTGTTGGGCCTTCTTGACGTTGTCGGAGTTGCTGCCCATCCCCGCGAGGATGGCGACCGGGATCGAGGCGTATCCGACGAAGAGCGCGACGCTCGCCACCTTCGCGAAGAGCTGGACCCGCGGCCACCAGGTGTGGCTGCGGAAACCAAGGCTCTGGAACATCGAGGCGAGACCGTGGCTGAGGTGCATGAAGAGCAGGGACTGGGCGATGAGATAGGCCAGCGAGACCCACCAGACGCCGAAACCAAGGACCATCATCGCGTACACGTCATGGGCCTTCACGCCGGTCGGCAGCGTCGTCTCGAGGTGCCGGAAATCCCCGACGCCATTCACGCCGGGCATCAGCGCGGTGAAGTGGAGGAGGTGGTAGATGACGAAGGCGAGGATCGTCACTCCGCTCAGCAGCATGGTCCTGGAATTGAGCGGTGCGGCGTAGGGCGTCTTGACCCCGCCGTAGGGAACCGGCCGTGCGGCGCGGTTCTGGGCCGACAGCGACACGGCGGACAGGACGTGGAGCCCCACCACGGCAAGGAGGCCCAGTCGTGCGCCCCAGACGAGTCCCGGCTTGCTCTTCAGGAAGTAGGCGTAGTTGTTGATCAGTTCCGGTGGACCGAACACCTGGAGGTTCCCGGCAAGGTGGGCGATCAGGAACCCGAACAGGAGTGCTCCCGTCCCGGCCATGATGTATTTGCGCCCCAGGCTGGAGCGCCAGATTCGTCCGACAAGATCCATAAGTTGGAACTGCAGGCGATCCATCGCCCACATTAGTGACCATGGAACGCGGGTCGGACGGAACCGTCAACCAATCGGCCTCCGGAATAAGGTGGGCTTCGCGGTGCCGTTAGCGATTGCCGAGGAAATCCGGCAGGGGGTGGAGGGACTGCAGGGTGTTGGATCGCCAGGTGGTTTCCTTGCGATTCAGGAGGATTCCCTGCCCGCCGGACTGGAGGATTCCTGTCAGGTCCTCGGTCTCGCTGTCTCCCACGTGCAGCAGTTGACCCGGAGAGACTCCAAGTCGACGGGCGGCGATCTCGAAGATCCGGGGGTCTGGTTTTGGTGCGGGGGCCTCGACGGAGGGTAGTACGACATCGACCAACGCCGTGATCCCGAGGTTGGAGAGAACCGCATGGAGGCGCTCGTCCCAGTTGGAGACGATCACGAGGGGCCAGCCCCGGCTCCGGAGCGCGGACAGGCAGGGGACAACGTCGGGGTAGATCCTCCAGGTGCGGGACTCGGTGAACCGGCTCCAGAGGGTGTCGAAGAAGGCTTCGGAAACCGGTCCGGGGACAAGTCCGGCCCAGACCTTGTCGACGAGCTGCCGCCATGAGGTCCTCGAGAAGTCGAAGTGGCCCCGGCTGCTCCATGCGGACCGGAACCGGTCCTCCAGCAGGGTAGACTCCCACCTGCCCAGCCCCCAGTCGGCGGCGACTTCGGCATAGATGGCCCCGACCGAGGGATGGGGTTCGATCAGCGTCCCTGCGGCATCGAGGGACACTGCCCGGACCTCCTGCCGCCGGATCGTGTCCAGAGACTTTGGATGTTGTGGATGCACGGGCCGTGAATCGTGCTCAAGGGATGAGCACCTCGAGGAATCCGACACCACCGCCGGGTTGGACCCGGAACGTGAAGGTGGATGGGGAATTGGTCTGCAACGAGGCGTTTGCGTCGGTGAACGGGCCTTCCAGCTGGGGTGCGCTCCGAAGGGTGGGTATCCCGGTCCGAGTACCCGAGATCGTGAATCGGATCTCGATGGTCCCATCGGATGCAGCGTCGAGGCCTGTGATGGCAACCGTCGCCGGAGGTTCCCCGACCACCAGCGTCGCGTTGGGCGAGTCCGCTGAAAGTCCCACGCCGTAGAGTGCCCGGGCGAGGACCGATCGGGTCCCGCCGGTCACCCCTGTCCATGCCATGGAGTAGGGGGCCTCGGAATCCTCGCCAATGACCTGACCTTCGGCCACGAACTGGACCTTTGTGATCGTGTTGCCGTGGGACTCGACCGTGGCCTCGAGCGGCACGGTGGCGGGGGCGATCCAGGCGCCCTGCGGCGGGGCGCCGACGCTCAGTGTCACGGTCGGTGCCGGTGTCGACACCGAAAGGCTGGCAGGCATGGAGTCGGTGGAGAGTCCACTGCCGTAGAGGACCCTTGCGACGATGGACCGAGTGCCTGCGGCGACCTCGGACCACACGACGGAGTAGGGGGCCTCGGAATCCTCGCCGATGACCTGACCCTCGGCCACGAACTGGACCCTGGTGATCGTGTTGCCGCGGGACTCGACCGTGGCCTCGAGTGGCACGTTGGCAGGGGCGATCCAGCCGCCCTGCGGCGGGGTGCCGACGCTCAATGTCACGGTCGGGACCGGGGCCGAGACGGATACGGTTGCCGCGGCGGAGTCGACCGTCTGGTTGAGGCCGAAGACGACGCGGGCGACGACAGACCGTGTTCCCGGGGTGTTGACGGTCCAGTCGAGGGTGTACGGGCTGGAGGTGTCTTCACCGACGAGCTGTCCATCGGCGAGGAACTGGACCTTGGAGAGGGTGTTTCCCTGGGCGTTCACCACTGCGGTCAGCGGCACGGTGGCGGGCGTCACCCAGCCCCCGATCGGGGGTGTCCCGGTGCCCAGCGTCACCGAGGGTGGGGTGACGGACGAGACGACATCGACCGGCAGGGCGGATCCCCACGGCCAGGTTGCCCGGGGGCTGATCGCCTGGACGGACACCTCATGGGTACCAATGACCGTGGGGGTCAGCGCCAGGGGGGCACCGGCCTCGACGAGGGCTTCCGACTGGGGCTTGAGCTGGTCGGTATCCGTGAACTCAACGGAGTCGAAGTGGTACCCGACGGAGTTGTCGGGCTGGTTGAAGACGGAGCAGTTGGTGGTGCAGAAATCGATGCCGTACCAGAATCGGAACTGCACGGGCTTGCCGGCGTAGGCGCCGAGTGGGACGGACTGCTGGGTGTAGGTCTGGTCTCCAGCGTCCCCGGTACCGGTCTTGCTCCAGAGATTGGTCCAGGTTGTTCCGCCATCGGCGGTCAGCTGGACCCGGGCGACCTGGTTGGTGGAAGCCCAGCCGAGGCGACTGAGCCAGCGGAGGGATCCGTTGGACTTCGGACGGTAGGAACCGGTGGCCTGCATCCAGTTCGGGGAGACCCCATTGGTCTGGGTGAGATGGTAGGCCTTCCCGCCTCCGGGACGATCCACCAGGGGTTGCGGTGTCCCCCCCAGATCAGTGGTGAAGTCCTCGAGCCCGCGGGACCCGTCGAGGGTGCTGGGCTTCGGGAGAACCAGCACCAGCTTGGCGCGGAATCCGGTGGCTCCAGCAACGGCCGCATAGGTGTAGGTGAGGGGGCTGCCGACGGCGCCACGTCCGGGCCCGATGGCGCTGGGCGCCGGGTAGGTCAGACGCAGGTCGACCTTGGTGTTGAGTCCGCCGGAGAGGGTCCGCGTGATGGCCACCGGGGACAGGCCGTTGCCAGAGAACCGGATCGTCCGCTCCCCGTCCCCGGAGGGCACGGCGTAGCCGCCCGAGGCGCTGGTCACCGCGTAGGCGGAGGAACCGGAAACCTCCACGCGGACGTTTCCAATGCCTTCCCCGAGGTCGTAGCGGCTGTTGCCGTTCAGATCGAAGTACGCGACCCCCGTCACGAGCGGCACCTCCTCCCGCTGGGCCGAGAAATCGATCGTGACCGATGAGGGCCCCGTGCCGTTGGGACCATTGCCGTCCACCACGCCGATCCCGACCTCCCGGAACCGGGTGTCGTGGTTGCTGATGCGGTGTCCGGGAGGATCCTGCATCCCGCCGGGGCCGATCCCCCAGTCGACCTCGAATCCTGCGTGGCCGAAGGGGACGCTCTTCGAGAAGGCGTAGACGTTCTCCCCCAGGATCCTCCAGGGGTAGCCGACGGCGTTGATCCGGTCCGCGGTTGTGATGACCTTGGATGGGTCGGCGGGATCGGTCTCCGAATGGGCCTGGATGCCGTTGGTGAGCATCCAGAGGGAATGACCCCGTGCGGCCTGGGTCAGTCTCGGCTCGAAGGCCAGCGGTTGGGCGACGGGGTAGCCCCGGGTGTCGGCGACGAACTTGGCGAGATCGACCGAGAAGAACCGGTAGGCGTCGAGGATGTCGGGGTCGGTGGTATTGGTGAGGGCAAGGGCGCTGCCCGCGGGGTCGGCCCGGACTTCATTGATGAGCTCCAGGTAGAGCTGCTCGGCGTCGGTCGGATCCCCGATGCTGTGGAGGGTCGTCGCATCATGGCGCCCAACACGGGGGTCGGGGACAGGAGGGAATGGTCCGTCCCGGTCGATGCGAACCGCTGGGGGAGGCGCCTGGGGAACCGTGTTGGCCTCGGCGACTCCGATCAGAGCCCAGGCGAGCACTGCGGCAATCAGGGGATTCACGGGGTTACCCTACAGAAACCCCACCGATCCGGCCAACCCGCTCCCGGCTAATCCAATCCCCTAGGCCTGGCCACCTCTGCCCGATTCCCGGCCACAGCGGTCGTGGGACCTTGGATCGGCCGGGACCGGTTCAGTCCAGGGAACGCACCCTGAAGAACCGTCGGGATCCTCCATCGGGTTGCACCGGGATGAGCTGCTCCAAGGCGGCCGCCGTGGGCGGATCGGCACGGGTGGACTCTGAGATCCGGGTCCAGACGACCAGGTCCGTGCTGGCCTCAATCACATAGGTCCCAGCCTCGGGGATGTCGGTGGTGATGCGGGCCATGGGGACGCCCTTTGGCCCCTCAAAGAGGTACTGGATGGCGAGCCACGCCCGCTGGAGAGGGCCTCGGCGTCCACTGGGACCCGGATCGGTTGGGGAGTTGTGCTTGGATCCGCTCCCGGAGGGAACGGGGGGAGGGTTCCCTTTTCGATGGCCCAGGGGGCCAACGAAGGCTTGGACGACGTCAATTCGTTCCGGGGCATAGTACTCCCGGATCATGAGCGGGGATTCCAGGAGGGCGCCGACCCGGAAGCGTCCCGGAGGCAAGGAGCGTTGGAGAGCGGCGAGATCCAGTCGGACGGTCCGCGGGAGTTCCCCAGTCGGGGGGAGGTTAACCCGAATCTCGGTCAGCCTGCCATTGAGCGAGTTCTCATCGGTGTCGCAGAAGATCGTCAATGTCGCGTCCCCGGTCCCGGACCACAGGTAGGTGAGCGTCGCCGCCAGATCCTGGGACGTGTCCTGAGTCTGTTCGAGAATCCGGGGAAAGGCTCCGGAGGAGAACGAGGGGAAGCTGGTTTCGAGCGTGCTTTCCTTCAGTCCCGAGAGGTGGAACTCGATGAGATTGGCCCGCAGTTCCTGGGGATCCACCGTGACCCGTGCGCGATTGTCCCCGGGCGGGATGTCCAGGGAGGTCGACCAGAGCTGGTTGAGGCCCAGGAGCGGGTAACCGCTCGCAGCGTCCACCGGCTCGAAGGTGGAGCGGCGATCCCCGCCCGCCCGCAGCGCGTAGTGGTATCCGGCCCTCCGCCCTTGGTCCTCCGAAGGGGCGTACCATTTGGCGCGGGTGGTGGCATCGAAGGATGCTGAACCGTCCGAGGTGACGGGCGAGGCCGTCTCGACCGTTCCGTGGTACCACAGATGCACGTCTTCGTGGGGCAGCAGATACCCGCCGTCATTGAATCCCCACGCGTCGAGTTTTCGGACGAACGCCCCCCGGGCCTGCGTCCCCTCTGGAAAGAACAGCGTCTGGTGGAGGCACTCGGCATACAGCACGTTCTGGTACACCCCGTTCAGGGCAGTCCCATCTGCGAAGGTGAAGGTGGGGACGAGTGTGCCAAAGCCGTCATTGTTGTTGGGATGGGGATCCAGAAGGGTCATGTGGTCGACGACGACGCTGCGCTCGCCGAGGCGTTTTGAGATCTCACAGACGAGAGAACCGCCCCGGGAGAACCCGACCAGATGGAGCGGCCATCGGGCCACCGGTCCCCTCAACTCAGGGATGAGGTTCGGGGCGAGAAGGCCATTGGCAACCAGCGGTCCGATCGCCGTCGTGCCTTCGGTCCTGCCGGTGAAGGGGTTCAGGTCGCCCGAATAGGGATTCCAGTCCAGGAGCAGGAAGACGTCGCCGGAGGGGTTCTGGAGAGGTGAGGCCCCGTCAATCCGTTCCGCCTTGAGGGATCGATCCCCGTTGAAACTAAGCCGATAGGTCGTCGGGCGCACGAATCCGAACTCCGCCTTCCGGAGAGGGTGCTCCGCCATGGCGCGTCCCATCGACCTCACCCAGCCGTCGGCGTCCTGCGTCCAGCCATGGGTGATCAGGGTCACCACGCCGGCCGTGCAGGGTTTCTCTGCGAGGAACAGTCCTGCGGCCAGGAATCCGATGCAGAGAGGCCAAGGACAGCGTGCAGAGGGCGGCATGCGCTTCTGCTTACAGACGAATCCCAACGGTTCAAGTCCGTTGCGGATCCGCTTGGCTTATTGAAGCAAACGCACCCGGAAGAATCGGGAAGAGGCACCCTCGGAACCCAAGGGAATGCTTTCCTCAACGGCAGCCGCGGAGGGTGGACCAGAAACGGTGGTCTCCGAGACCCGTGTCCAGACTACCAAATCGGTGCTGGTCTCCATCACGTAGGTGCCGGCCGTGGGAATCTCAGCCTTCAGACGGATGGCTGGGACGTCCTTCGAAGTATCCACCCCGCACTGGAGGCGGATTTCGGATCCAATGGGATGGATCACTTCCACTCGTTCCGAAGCGTAATATTCGCGGGCAATGAGCGGGGATTCGAGGAGGGCTCCCACCCTGTAGCGCCCACGGGGCAGAGAACGTTGGAGCGGGCTGAGATCGAGTCGGATCGAGCGGGGGAGTTCACCGCTCGGAGGCAGTGCCACCTGGATCTCAGCCAACCTTCCATTGAGAGAATTTTCGTCGGTGTCGCAGAACAACGTCAATGCCGCATCCACGCTCCCAGACCACAGGTAGGTCAACGTTGCCGCCAGATTCTTTGTCGTGTCGTCGGTTTGTTCGAGGGTTGTTGGAAACACTCCCGAGGAGGTTGGAGGCGCATTGGTGTCGACAGGGCGCTCCTTTAATCCGGAAAGGTGGAACTCGAGGAGGTTGGCCCGGAGTTCGCCGGGGTCGACGGTGACGCGGCTGCGGTTGTCCCCTGCCGGGATGTCGAGGGCTGCCGCCCAGAGCTGGTTGAGTCCCAGCAGCGGATAACCGCTCGAGGCGTCGACCGGGGGGGACACGGCCCGCCGATCCCCGCCTGCCCTCAGCGAGTTATGATAACCCGTCCGCCGACCCTGGGCCTCCGCCGGGGCATACCATGTGGCACGCAGAGTCGCATCGAGGGTTGCCGAACCGTCCGACAGAGGGGATTCCCCTGTCTCGACCGTCCCGTAGTACCAGAGATGCACGTCCTCGTGGGGCAGCACGTATCCGCCGGAGTTCAATCCCCAGGAACTGAGGCTCCGGAGGAACGCCCCCCGAGCCGGAGTCCCCTCGGGAAAGGTGACTTGCTGGTAGAAGCACTCGGCGAACAGCACATTCTGGTACACGCCGTCCCGGGCGGTTCCATCCACGAACGTGTAGCTGGGGATGAGTGTCGTGAAGCCGTCATTCCGGTTGGGATGTGGATCCAAGAGGGTCAGGTGGTCCACGACGACACTGCGCTCCCCGAGGCGCTTGGAGATCTCGCAGACGAGGGATCCGCCCCTGGAGAATCCGATCAGGTGGATTGGGAGGCGTGCGGCCGGCCCCCCGAGTCCTGGGATGAGGGAGGGAGAGAGGAGTCCATCCGCCACCAGGGGGCCGATGATCTGGGTGCTCTGGATCGAATCGGTGAACGGATTCAGATCCCCGGCATAGGGTTGCCAATCCAGGAGAAGGAAGATGTCCCCGGAGGGATTCTGGAGCGGGGATTCCCCATCGATCCGGGACACCTTGAGGGAACGATCGGGATTGAAACTCATCAGATAGATCATCGGGGACTGCGGGCCGAATTCCGCCACCCGGATTGGATGACTTGCCGCAGACTTGCCCATGGCCGTCACCCAGCCCTTCGCATCCTCCGTCCAACCGTGGGTGATCAGCGTCACCACGCCGGCCTCGGAGGGTGTCGTGGCGAGGAACTGGCCTGTGATCAGGAATCCGATGCAGAGAGGCTTACACAAGCGCGCGGAGGACGGCATGCGCCTCTGCTTACAGACGAAACCCACTGGTTCAAGTCCATTGCAGATCCGAGCCCCGATTCCCCAGGCGGGTGGCGAGATCCTCGGAGGTCCACGCGCCGCCCCGACACTCAAGATAGTCCGCAGCCAGGCCGTGGTCCCAGGCTGCCTTGCGGCAGCCTGCGAGCGGATCGGCTGCGACCGAAGGCTGTGCCAGTAGCCCCACGAGGTAACCCGCCAGCACGTCCCCGGTTCCCCCCTGGGCGAGTCCGGGATTGCCGGTGGGGTTGATGTAGATGGGGCCGGTCGCCCCACCGATCAGGGTCTGGTGCCCTTTGAGGAGGACGAGTGCCCCGAAGCGGTCGGCAATCTGCCGGAGCGCGCCGACACGATCCCGTTGCACGTCCTGCGCGGTGCCTCCCAGAAGACGCCCCGCCTCTCCCGGATGGGGGGTCAGGATCCGGATCCCCCGGGCGGAGGGATGGGGTGGGACCCAGTCGAGTGCCGAAGCGTCCACGACGAGGGGGCCGGGGAATTCCTTCCAGAGCCGCACCACTTCCGCCGGCATCTGCTGCCTCGCGGAGGAAGAGGCCAGACCGGGGCCGATCAGGATCGCGGTCGCTCCCGTGGTGAGCGCATGCCCCTCCTCGAAGGGATGGACCATCGCGGTCACCAGTTGACTGGCCACGGGCGTCCAGGCCTCAGGGAGAGTGAGGACGCTGACGAGTCCAGGCCTTGCGCGGGTTGCTGCCCGGGCGGCCAGGACCGCCGCCCCGGAGTAGCCGATGGATCCAGCGATCACGAGGGCATGTCCATGGCTGCCCTTGTGGCTGTCCACTCGGCGGGGCGGCAGTTCCGGGAAATCCCCCGGGAGCCCCCAGTGGAGCGGACTCGCGCCCGTCGGGGTGCCCCGGAGACCCACGTCGAAGAGGACCTCCAGTCGACCCACGAAGGGCAGGGCGTCCGGCGTCAACAGGCCCACCTTCGGGGCACCGACGGTGAAGGTCGTTGTCGCCCGGATGGCGCCGCCGAGGGGGCTTCCCGTATCGGCGTCGAGACCCGATGGGACATCCACGGAGGCGATGGGGATTCCGGAAGCGTTCATCCGGTCCAGGATTCCCAGCCAGGGTCCCTCGAGGGGGCGGTTGAGTCCGATGCCGAAGAGGCCGTCGACGAGGAGGTCGGGGCGTCTCTGGAGTGCCGCCTCCAGTTCGTCCAGCTGGGTCTCGGGGCTCAGGATCTGGAGTCGCTCGACCTGGAACTCCGTGGCCAGTCGGTCCGCCGCGGCCAAGGCGTCACCACCGTTGTTGCCGCGGCCGGCGACCACCAGGATGCGGCTCCCGGTCGGGGTCTGTCCGTGGAGGGCCTGGGCGAGTCGTTCCCCGACGCGTCGGATGACGTCCTGCTCCTCGGCTCCCGCCTCCCAGGACTGCCGTTCCCAGGCGCGCATCTCGGCGATGGTGAGGACGGGGGCGGGCATGGATCGACGGGCGGTCGGGGGCGATCGGGGCTGGGCCCGGGGATCCGAGGACGGTCTAGTTCACCGAGACGTCCTGTCGGATCCCGAACTTCTCGATGCGTTTGCGGAGCGTGGCGCGGGTGATGCCGAGGAGGCGGGCGGCCTGGACCTGGTTGCCCCGGGTCTCCTTGAGGGCCTCGATGACGAGCACGCGTTCCACCGCGGGCAGCACCTTGAGCTTGGGATCGGCGCGTCCCATCCGGAACAGGCTCTGGGCGAGCCCCGCGAGCCCGGCGGCCTGTGGCTCGGACGTGGCGGGGGCAGCAGTCGCCGGCCCCGGGGTTCCCGACGAGGCCGGACTTGATGTCCCGGCGGCGGCGGGTGAAGTGGTCCCGACGTGCGATACCTCCGCGGGGAGGTCGGATGGGAGGATGGCCTGGCCCTTGGCGACGACGGTCGCGCGGCGCAGGACGTTCTCGAGTTCCCGGACATTGCCGGGCCAGTGGTAGGACTCCAGGAGTGCGAGGGTCTCCGGGCCGATGGACTTGGGCTTGGCGGCGGGATCCGCCAGGCGTCGGAGGAAGTAGTCGACCAGCAGTCGGATGTCGCTCCGCCGGTCGCGCAGGGCCGGCATCTGGATCCGCACGACGTTCAACCGGTAGAACAGGTCCTCCCGGAACTGGCGGGCCGCCACCGCCTCCTCGAGGGGCTTGTTGGTCGCGGCGATGACCCGGACATCGACCTGCACCGTCTGGTTCCCGCCGACCCGCTCGAACGTCCCGCTCTGGAGCACCCGGAGGATCTTGGTCTGGGTCGCCAGCGACATGTCACCGATCTCGTCGAGGAAGATCGTCCCGCTATGGCACTGCTCGAACTTCCCGATGCGCTGGCTCGTGGCGCCGGTGAACGCGCCCTTCTCGTGTCCGAACAGCTCGGACTCCAGGAGGTTCTCGGCGATGGCCGCGCAGTTGATGGCGAGGAAGGGACGCTGGGACCGCTGGCTGTTGTGGAAGATCGAACGGGCCACGAGCTCCTTGCCCGTGCCGCTCTCCCCGGTGATCAGGACGGTGGCCTCGGTCGCGGTGACCTGTCCGATCAGCTTGAAGACCGACTGCATGGCCTCGCTGCGGCCGATGATCCCGGACTCGTAGTCCTCGGCCTCGAGCATCGGCTTGGTGGAGACGGCCTTCCGGGATTCCCGGGCGGCCTTCAGGGCCTGGTCGACCAGCTCCTTGAGTCGGGGCACCTCGAAGGGCTTCAGGAGGTAGTCGTAGGCCCCGAGCTTCATCGCCTCGATCGCGGTCTGGGTGGTCCCGTACGCGGTCATGAGGATGACGGGCAGCCGGGGGTCGAGTGCACGGATCCGCCGGAGGGTCTCGAGGCCGTTGATCCCGGCCATGCGGATGTCGCTGATGACCAGGTCGGGCTTGACCTTCTGGACCAGTTTCACGCCCTCCTCGCCACTCGAGGCCGTGAAGAGCTGAAGATTCGGCGAATCAAAGATCCGCCGGAAGCTGTATTGGACGTCAGCTTCGTCGTCGATGAGCAGGAGCTTTTCCATGGCACCCGGGCGCAGCCTATGCCGGGTTTCGGGGGACGTCACTTCCGGTTCGTTGAATTCGGCGGCGATGTCGGGCGAGGGCCGGATCGGGCGCCGTCTCCGTCCTGGGGACGACGTCGGTGACCGGAGTCAGAGGGCCCGGGAATGGATCTTCCCGGCACGGGATGCACCGGTCGCGGCGGTGGAAACGGACTGGCTTTCGGATGGGATTTCCCGTTCGTTGCCCCTCGAAACAGAGCGCCTCAATGACCTCCCAGACCATCCAGTTCCTCCAGTCCTGCCGTTCCGACGATGAGATCGACACAGTCCGACTGGTGGACTGCCTCATCATCGATGCCGTGAAGTCGGGCGCCTCCGACATCCACATCGAGCCGTGGGAGAGCTCGGTCTCCGTCCGCGTCCGTCTCAGCGGTGTCCTCAACGAACTGGTCCCGCTGCCCAGCGACATGCTGCCGAAGATCGTGGGACGGCTGAAGGTCATGGCCAACCTGATTGGACACGAGACGACCCTGCCGCAGGAGGGCCGGGCGCCGACCTTCGAGGAGGCAGGGAACGTCGTGCTCCGGATCTCGACCTTCCCGACCATACGGGGCGAGAAGGTCGTCATCCGCATTTTCGATCCGCGCGGGCGCAGCTTCGACCTCGACGGCCTCGGCATCGAGGACGACACCCTGGTGACCTTCAAGGGGCTGCTGTCGAAGCCGACCGGGCTGATCCTGCTGACGGGGCCGACCGGTTCCGGCAAGACGACCGCCATCTACGCCGCGCTGCACCATCTCCTCGATCGGTCCGGCCCGAGCATCAGCGTGGCCACGGTGGAGGATCCGGTGGAGTTCAACCTCCCGATGATCGCCCAGTCGCAGTGCAATCCCGCGCGTGAGTACACCTACCCGGTGGCCCTGCGCTCGCTGATGCGACAGGACCCGCAGGTCATCATGATCGGCGAGATCCGGGACGCCGAGACCGCCAACATCGCGGTCCAGGCCGGCCTGACCGGCCACCTGGTGCTGAGCACCATCCACGCCGCCAGCACCCCGGGTGTGTTCGCGCGAATGATCAACATGGGCATCGAGCCGTTCCTGCTGGCGTCGTCGATCGCCGGGGTCCTGGGGACCCGGCTCGTCCGGCGGAACTGCCCGGTCTGCACCGAGCCCTACACGCCGGAGGAGACACTCCTGCGGTGGGTGCCGCACGAGGTCCGGGAGACTGCCCAGTTCCGGAAGGGCATGGGCTGTCCCGCCTGTGCCCACACCGGGTTCAGCGGGCGCCTCTCGGTCACCGAGATGCTCACCGTGGGCGAGAACCTCCGGGACGCGGTGCTGGAGAAGCTCCCCACCCGCCGGCTCCAGGAGATCGCCGTGGCCGATGGCCTCGAGACGCTCTGGACCAAGGGCCTCCGGCGGGTCGTCGCAGGGGAGACCAGCCTGGAGGAGATCCTGCGTGTCATCGGGATGGAGGGGTTCTGACCGGAATCCCTGCGGAGGGCCAGGAGGCTGCTCCCGGCCTGGGTGCCTCCACCGGGGCGCGCATCCCAATATCTGGGGAGTGACCGCCTGGACCCCGGGATCGTAGGCTCCCTCGCGTCCTGCGGGAGCCCAATGCCGACCTGTCCTCCAACCTCCGAGCTGTCCGACCTGCTGAAGAGCGTCTTCGGCTACCCGGCGTTCCGTCCGCTGCAGCAGGAGATCATCCGCGATTCGCTGCTGGGGCGGGACGTCTTCGCGCTGCTGCCCACGGGCGGCGGGAAGTCCCTGTGCTTCCAGCTGCCGGCCCTGGTGCGCCCCGGGCTGACGGTGGTCATCTCGCCGCTGATCGCCCTGATGAAGGACCAGGTCGACGGCCTCCGTGCCAATGGCGTCGCGGCGACCTTCCTGAACTCGACGTTGTCCGACGCCGAGCGGCGCGAACGGTGGCGGGGGCTGCAGCAGGGGACCTTCAAGCTGCTCTACCTGTCGCCGGAACGTCTCCTGGCCGGCTCCATGGTCGACGCACTGCGGCGCTGGTCGGTCTCGTGTCTCGCGGTCGACGAGGCCCACTGCATCAGCGAGTGGGGGCACGACTTCCGGCCGGAGTACCGTCAGCTGAAGGACCTGAGGGCGCATCTCCCCGACATCCCCTTCATGGCCCTGACGGCCACGGCGACGACCCGGGTGCGGGACGACATCGTGTCCCAGCTCGGCCTCCGGGATCCGGCGACCTACGTTGCGAGCTTCAACCGACCCAACCTGCTGTACCGGGTCGAGCACCGGGACTCCGGCTACCGGCAGGTCCTGGCGTTCATCCGCAAGCGATCCTCCGAGAGCGGGATCGTCTACTGCTGGAGCCGGGCGGGAGCCGACTCCCTGGCGGCGCGGCTGAAGGACGATGGCATCCGGGCCGCCCCGTACCATGCCGGCATGGAGCGGGAGGAGCGGTCCCGGGTCCAGGAGGCCTTCCTGCGCGACGACATCCGGGTGGTGTGTGCGACGATCGCGTTCGGCATGGGCATCAACAAGCCGAACGTCCGCTACGTGGTGCACCATGACCTGCCCAAGAACATCGAGGGCTACTACCAGGAGACAGGGCGTGCCGGACGCGATGGCCTGCCTGCCGAGTGCCTGCTGCTGTTCAGCGCCGGGGACGTCGCCAAGCAGATGCGGTTCGTCGATGAGAAGCCCGACGGCGGCGAGAAGGAGATCGCGCGGCGTCAGCTCCGCACGATGGCCGGCTTCGCGGAGGGGCCCGAGTGCCGACGGCGGGCGCTCCTCCGGTACTTCGGTGAGGACCATCCCGAGGCGCAGTGCGGGCATTGCGACAACTGCCTCCAGCCGCGGGAGACGTATGACGGCACCGTGCCCGCCCAGAAGATCATGAGCTGCGCCTATCGTGTCCGACAGCGCAGCGGGATCGCATTCGGGCTCAACCATGTCATCGCGGTCCTCACGGGCAGCGACAGCGAGCGGGTCCGGCAGCATGGGCACCACGAGCTCTCGACTTTCGGGATCGGGAGGGACCTGTCGCGGAGCGACTGGGGGGCGATCGCCCGGGAGCTGATCTCGCAGGGACTCCTGGCGCAGACGGCGGGGGAGTTCCCGGCGATCGAGCTGACCCCGGAGGGCTCGGAGGCGCTGCGGGAGCGGCGGCCGATCCGTCTCACCCGTCCCCGGGAGGCCGTCCGGGTGCGGTCCGACAAGACGGGGGACATCCCGTGCGACGCCTTCCTCTTCGAGACGCTGCGGCAGATGCGCAAGGAGATCGCGGAGCGGGAGGGGGTCCCGCCCTACATCGTGTTCGGGGACACCACGCTCCGATGGGTCGCGCGCGAGTACCCGGAGACGGAGGAGGCGCTGCGGGCGATCCCGGGGGTGGGTGCCACCAAGCTGCGGAACTACGGGGATGCCGTGCTCCGGCTCGTCAGCCGCCATCTCGAGCACCACCCGCGACAGCGGTTCGCCAACGTGGGCGGTCCGCCAGCGCCCGCAGCCGCCGCGGTCTCGCGTGGCGAGCGCATGACGTCGTCGGTCCGCGAGACGCTCCGCCTGTTCCGGGAACTCGGAAGCCTCGAGGCGGTCATCCAGTCACGGGGGCTGTCGGAGTCGACCGTGTCGGAACACCTCTGCACCGCGATCGAGGCGGGCGAGGCCCTCGACTGGTCCCGGTTCTTCGTGGGGCCCGAGGTGGCCGAGCTGAAGGTGGCCTTCGAGGGTGCGGAGTCCGACCGGCTCAAACCCATCCACGAGCGGCTGGATGGCCGGCACTCGTTTGAAAGGCTCCGCCTGTTCCGGGCCTTCTGGCTGGCGGGTCGCTTCGGTCCGATCCCCCCGGGACGTCCGACTGCCGGTTCCGCGGGTGATTCCGAGGGGTCCGCCTGATCCCGTCGGGGAACCCCGTCTTCACATCCGGGCTCGCCACCGCTGCCGGATCGGTTCATGAACGGTCCATGCGCATGGCCTTGCGGTGGGGAGTCCTATTGTTCCTGTGGGTGCGGGTCCTGGCCGTGGACCCGCCGCCGGTCCCGCTGTACGAGTTCCGGCCCGGGACGCCGGACGGGGTCGGCAAGTGGTTCCTCGGGCGCGAGATCGCCCACTACATGTCACACCAGGGGGCTCCGTGGCTGGAGCGTCCCGAGCGGGAGGAGGAGGAGCGACCATCGATGCTGGTCAAGGCCCTCGGCCTGCAGCCCGGCGAGACCGTCGCCGACGTCGGGGCCGGCAGCGGCTACCTGTCCTGGCGCCTCGCCCGGGAAGTTGGGCCCAGGGGACGGGTCTACGCGACCGACATCCAGCCCGAGATGCTGGTCCTCCTGCGGAACGCCATGGTGTCCCGGGGCATCACCAACGTCGTGCCCGTCCTGGGTTCCCGGACCAACTCCGGGCTGCTCCCGAAGTCGGTCAACCTCATCGTGATGGTCGATGTCTACCACGAGTTCGACCACCCGTTCGAGATGGCCGGCAGCCTGGTGAAGGCGCTCAAGCCCGGTGGACGACTGGTGTTCGTCGAGTACCGGGGCGAGGAGAAGTGGGTGCCCATCAAGCCCCTGCACAAGATGACCGAGGAGCAGGTGAAGCGGGAGATGGCGCTCCACCCATTGGAATGGGTGGAGACGCTCCGCGTGCTGCCCCGTCAGCACATCCTCATCTTCAGGAAGCCGGAGTAGCCTGCCCGCCGGGGGGCTTCGCATGGGCCTCGCCGCGGGTCCCACGCTTGTGGCTCCGGTCCTGGCCACCCCGTTCCGCAGGTCGCAGCGACTCCCGCGGGGCGGAGACCCGGGGGGATTCCCGGCGGATCTCGGTCCGGGTCGCAGTGCCCCGGGAATCCCGCGCCCCGGGATCCTCCCGGGGATCGGGGGGATGCTTGGGGCCGACCGGAATCCGAGGGTTCTTCTCGTCGATGACGAGGCTCTCGGGATGGGACGGGGCGATGGGCTTCTCCGGGGGCGTGACAGGAGCCGGAAGGAAGGTCTTGGATCGGTCATTCATCGGGCGCAGCGTCGGTCTGCAGGGTCCTTCGGCCAGTCCTGTGTTGCCGAATCCTGCCCCGACGTTGGCCTGTCGAGGGCAGCCCTGCCTTGACGCCGCTCCGTGCCATTCCTTATTTGGGATCTCCGAGACATGCCTACCTACGAGTACAGCTGCAGCAAATGTGGTCACGAGTTCGAGTGCCAGCAGTCGATGTCTGCCCCGGCGCTGACGACCTGCCCCAAGGAGCTCTGCCCCCGCAAGCCGTGGGGGAAGGGGACCGTGAAGCGCGGGGTGGGTGGCGGTGCGGGACTCATCTTCAAGGGCAGCGGGTTCTACATCACCGACTACCGCAGCGAGGGCTACAAGTCCGCCGCCAAGAAGGACTCCAGCAGTCCCGCCCCGAAGTCCGAGTCCAAGGCCTCCGACTCCAAGCCGGCTGCCAAGAAGGACGCGAAGTGACGACACCGGTCGTGATCCTGGCGAACGGCTGAGATCCCCCACCGATGCGCCCGGTCCACGATTCCCTGCATCCCTGGTTCGGCGTCCTGCTGGGGATGCTCCTGCTGGGGCTGGGGTGTCCGGCCGCCGCGCCGGGGTTGCCCTTCGAGATGCCGGTCGTGGCGTGGGGGCGGACGGGACAGTTCCTCGTCCGGGGTGCCGGGAGCGTGCTGCCGGATCCCATCCGGGAACTCAAGGAGGTCGGCACCAACCGGATCGTCCGACTCCGGCCCGAGCTCCTCGCGATCACGGCCGACCGGGTCAAGACGGCGGTCGACCAGCGTCTCGACGTCCGGGGTCCGTGGGCGTCCCGCATCTACATCCAGATGCTGCCCACCCGGCTCGGGGCGCAGAACACCCCTCAGCAGGTCTCGATCCGCGCCGAGCCCATCCAGGGCGGGTGGCAGTTCCAGGTGCCCGTTCCCGGGTCGATGGACTGGCAGGCCCTGGTGCGGGCCCTCGTCGAGGTCGTGCTCCTCGAACACGCCAACCGGTCCAACCGGGGTCCTGAGGTCCTCGTCCCACCCCTGTGGCTGTCCGAGGGCCTGACCCAGCTGCTCTTTGCCCAGGAGGGACGCGACCTCGTGGTCGAGGAGGCCACCGTCATCAACCGGGTCCGCCGGTATCCCGATCCCCTCGCGGCCGTCCGGGTCTACCTGCAGGGACGTCCGCCGCTGCCGTTCTCCGACCTCGACGTCCTCTCGCTGGAGCGGATCTCCGAGCCGGCGAAGTTCGAGGAGTTCCAGATGTCGGCGACCCTGTTCACCGAGGCCTGGGTCCGGACCCCGGTCGGACGCCGCTTCCTGCAGGAATTCCTCGTGTCGCTTCCCGGGCATCTCAACTGGCAGACGGCGTTCCTGAAGGCCTCCCGGGGGACGTTCCTCTCGCTCCGGGATGTCGAGAAATGGTGGGCGGTCACCTCGGCGGAGACCCTCTCCACGGATCCGTCGCAACGTTGGACCCGGGAGCGGCTGCTGGAGTCGTTGGATCGACTGCGGCGTGAGACGGTGTCACGACGCCAGGACACGAACAGCGCCGCGGAGCCGGGGTCCGTGCTGCTTGCGGAGCTTGTGAAGACGTGGGAGCCGGATGCCCAGCAGGAGGTCCTGTCCCGCAAGCTCGTCCAATGGCAGGTCCTCGCCTTCCACGCGCCGCAGGAGCTGCGCCCGCTCTGCCTGGAGTATTCCAAGGTGGTGCAGAACTACGTGGGCGCACGGTTCGGTTCCGAGCGCCAGCGGATGCCCCGCGGCCAACTGGAGCCACGGGGACCGATCCTCGCCGGAGCCACCGCCCGTCGCCTGGCGGAGCTCGATCGGCTCCTGGAGGCTGAGCTTGCGAAGACGTCTCCGAAGAGTTGAGGGAACAGCGCTTGCATGGGAGCGGGGAACTGCCAGCCCATCGCCCCCTCACTCCGGGGTCTTCTTCGGGATCCGCCACACGTTCACGTCCCCGAAGCACATCGTGTGCGGGGCCAGGATCCATTCCCCGGAATCCTCGGAATACCCGAGGCTCCGGCTCCAGTCCTCGTTCAGGACCTCGACCGACCTCGACCGGGTGTCGCCGAGCGGGAGTCCCTTCAGCCGCAGGGTGACGTCGCTGAAGGTCCCCGTGTTGTTCGCGACCACGAGGTAGTAGTGGTCGTCATCCTCCAGGGCCAGGGTGGTGATGTCCGGGACGGAGTCGGTCAGGAAACCCCGCGTGATCCCCTCGTGGTTGTGGCGGACGGTGAACGGAGGCCTCTCATAGCTCCGCTCGAATGCCGGGAGGAGGGTCCGCAGCTCCCGGTACAGTCGGCTGACATTCGCGGTGATATGGGGCGATTCGGGACGGCCGAAGCGGCGGATCCAATGGAACACCCCCCAGGCGCCGACCGTGAACGACGAATAGGCCATGTATCGGGTCTCGTCGTAGAGCGGGTTGCGCCAGACCCCCAGCATGCCGGACTCGGTGTGCTCGGATCCAACCCCCTGCATGCAGGGGGCGGGGTTCAGCAGGTGGGGGTGGCGTTTCAGGGCGTCGGACCCGTGGGCCATCGACCATGCCATCATCAGCGGCCCCCAGTCGCCCCGATGCCCGAAGTACGCCTGGTCCTTGTCGAGCGGGTAGCGGTCCACCTGGAACGAGTCGACCGCCGGCAGGTACTCGGTCCAGGTCGACAGCGGCACGAGGTTGAACACCACCGAGACCATGCGGTGGGGCTTGGGATCCCACGACTTCAGGGAGTCCCGGGTCCTGCCGAGGGCTGAAGAGAACTCCCGGAGCCGTTTCCGCGCCTCGACGCCGAGGCTGTAGCCCGCCGCGTACTCCGGTTCGTCGTACAGCTGGTAGCCGAAGAGCGCGGGATGGTTGCGGACGGCCTCCACCCAGCGGCGCTGCCGCGCGATCTCCGCCGCATCGTTCCGGGAATGGGCCCCATACCAGCCGCCCACCTGGACCAGCACCTTCATCCCCCGCGACCGGGCGTGGTCGAGGTAGCGGATCATCTGGGTGATGTTGCCGGTCGTCTGCTCGTCGCTGTCGACATCGCCCGGGGCATTCACGAACAGCACGAGGTTCGCCCCCTGGGCCGCCAGTTCGTCGAGATCCGCCTCGTCGCTCTGGTAGCTGAACCAGGCCAGCGGGAAGAACGGCCGCCCCGTCTCCGCGTCCCGCCAGGGGCGCCGGGAAAGTCGGAGTCCAACCCCCGTGGAGGCGTCCGACGCGACGGCGGGTGCCGGGACGGTCTGGCCCTCCGGGGCGGCGGCGACACGGAAGCCGATGTCCGAGGTGTCGGAGATGGAGGAGAACACCGGGTTCGGGGTCACGACGTGGAGCCCCGCGTCGTCGCTGTCGCACGCCCCGCCCCGGAGGGTCCTCAGGAACGGCGGGGTCAGGCCATCGGTCCATTCCGCGATGTTCCCGGCCTGGTCGAGGGTTCCCCACGGGCCGAGGGCGGACGCGAACGAGCCGACCTCGCTGTAGAAGTGGACCGGGTCCAGGAAGCCGTCCGAGAACCAGTTCGCCGCGTTCGGGCTTGCCGGGTCGCGTCCGGGCTTGGCGTCGCTGCGGGTGGGATAGCGCCAGTATCCGGGACCTCCGGGCTTGTTCGGATCGAAGTACGCGGCCTTGTACCACTCGTCCTCGGTCGGCACGAAGAACCGGGCCTCGGGATTGCGCCGGATGCGGCGTCCATCCGTGCCGGAATAGCCCTTCAGCGTGTAGGCACCGGTCTCGGTGTCACCGTCCCCCTGGCCGTTGTGGAGCCAATTGCAGAAGCGGCAGGCATCGAGGAAGCTGACATGTGACACAGGCCGGTTGGCGAACTCCGGGGCGACCGAGTGGACGAACCGTCCGGGATCGCCGGACCGGCGGATCTCGCAGCGCATCCCTTCGCCGGAGCGCGATCGGTCCATGTCGTTGTTCCAGAGTCCCCCATCCGGATCCGCCTTCGCCTTGGCATTCAGGAACTCCACATACTGGGCGGTCGTGACCTCGTGTCGACCCATCCGGTAGGGATACGCGACAGCCCCGAAGCCGTTGGTGTCGGCCCGGTTTCCCGGACTGCCGACCGTGACCAGCTCCAGGCTCCGCAGCCCGTCGGGCATCCGGAAGACGTCGCCTCCTTGGATGACGGCACCGGGAATCCCCAGCAGCAGCGGGAGCAGGTGGAGCAGGCGGGGGCGGAGGGTCATGGGTTTCCGGGGTGACGGATCCCGCCATTCAGAACACGAAGTCGATCGCGGGGGCGGCCTCCGGGCTGGCCCTCTGGAAATCCTCCCCGAGGAGAGCCGCGACCGTTGCGGCGGTCTGGGCCTGCTTCACCTGTGGGACGTTGCGCCGCTCGCCCAGGGGAGGCGTGTCCGGGCCCAGGATCGCCATCCACATGCCGGCGGAGTCGGGGATCTCCCGGCCATGGTTCTTCCAGGCGATCGGTGCCGGACCCCGACCGTGGTCCACCGTGATCACGAAGCTCGTCGTGCCCCGGTACTGCGGCATCGACTGCACCAGGGTCCACAGCTCGCCGATGAACCGGTCGAACTCCCGCGCGGCGCGCAGGTACCGCTCATAGTGTCCCTCATGGGCCCAGTCGTCGGTCTCGCCGAACGCGATGTACATCGCCCGGGGCTTCATCTTCCGGACCGTATGCGTCGCCGCGTAGCCCACGAAGGTGTCGAGGAGCACCCCGGACCACAGGGTCCTCCCGTGGTCGACCATCGTGGTCAACGCCTCGGGAACCTCGAGCCGCGGGGTGCCTTGGGGAACCTCGAACCCGCTCCAGACCGGGATCCCCGATCGGGGGCAGTTGAGGATCCAGGGGATGACATCCCAGTTCACGGCCGCGGCGACCCGACCCTTGAACCCCGGCTTATGCTGGAGCCATTCGAAGACGTTGG
>Ga0209770_10000470_pt1 | contig 22264 bp, 24 predicted proteins | sample LauGreSu1BDMLBDD_2_FD_187572 | JGI IMG/M metagenome (GOLD analysis project Ga0209770, IMG submission 187572) | Freshwater lake microbial communities from Lake Michigan, USA - Su13.BD.MLB.DD (SPAdes) (version 2) | ecosystem: Environmental > Aquatic > Freshwater > Lake | place: Lake Michigan, USA...
GCGCAGAAAAAATCGAAGCAAGAAGGACAAGGGCAACAACGCTGGCCCGCGCCTTCTTCAAGAGGATTTTTCGCACAGGGGCACACTACCAAGGTGAGATGATTGCCTCATAGCCCAGGGGTTGGATTAAGCAACTCTCTAAGCAAACTGACAGGAAGGGCAAGCCCAATGACAGTGATAACCGTATTCGGTAGACATGGTTGTCATTTGTGTGAGGTTGCAGTAGAAGTTCTTGAGGGTATGCAAACTGAACTTAATTTTGAAATAGAAAAGATTTATATTGAGGGAAACACCGAGTTAGAAAAACTCTATAGCGAACAAGTTCCTGTAATTCATATCGATGGAATTCACCATGATTTCTTTAGAGTTGATCCTGAACGGTTTAAATCTTCCCTTGAAAAACATCGTCAGCGTCAATAATTTTGTAAGAGTAGCCCTGCTCGGCTAAAAAGCGTTGGCGGTTCTGTGCAAAATCTTGATCGATAGTGTCTCTGGAAACTACAGAATAAAACGTTGCTGAGCGCCCATCGGACTTGGGACGCAAAATACGACCTAAACGTTGTGCTTCTTCTTGACGGCTACCAAATGCACCACTTACCTGAATAGCGATAGTTGCATCAGGTAAATCAATGGAAAAGTTAGCAACCTTTGAAACAACAAGTGTGGTTATTTCACCTGATCTAAACTTGTTAAAGAGGATTTCGCGTTCTTTAACTGGAGTTTCACCTTTAATTACTGGCACCCCTAGAACCTCAGATAGTTCATCTAACTGGTCAATATATTGACCGATCACCAAAATCTGCTCACCTTGGTGTTTCTTAACAAGTGCTTCCACAACATCGCGCTTTGTGCGAGTAGTTGCGCAGTAGCGATAGCGATTTTCAACTTCAGCCGTTGCATAGGACAAGCGCTCAGATTCCGTCAGATTTACTCGCACTTCAATGCACTCTGCTGGTGCGATATAGCCCTGGGTTTCAATTTCTTTCCAAGGAACGTCAAAGCGCTTAGGGCCGATGAGTGAGAAGACCTCACCTTCCATTCCATCCTCGCGCACCAAAGTGGCAGTTAAACCTAAGCGGCGACGGGATTGGATATCTGCGGTGAAGCGAAAGATTGGTGCAGGCAATAGGTGAACTTCATCGTAAATAATCAAACCCCAGTCATATGAATCAAAGAGATCAAGGTGGGCGTAAACACCGTTCTTTTTCTTTGTCATCACTTGATATGTGGCAATAGTTACGGGGCGAATCTCTTTCTTAGCACCTGAATATTCGCCAATTTCATCCTCATTTAAAGTTGTGCGCTTTAACAGCTCTTCGCGCCACTGTCTTGCAGCAACTGTATTTGTCACCAAAATCAATGTTGTGGCTTTGGCATGTGCCATTGCTGCTGCTCCGACAATTGTCTTTCCAGCACCGCACGGCAGAACAACTACACCTGAACCACCATGCCAAAAACCTTCAGCGGCTAACTCTTGATAAGGACGAATCTTCCAATCCTCTTGCTTGAGTGAAATTTCATGTGCTTGACCATCGACATAACCAGCAAAGTCTTCTGCTGGCCAACCAAGTCGAAGTAATGATTGCTTAATCTGTCCACGCTGGCTTGGCAAAACTGCAATCGTTTCTTTATCAATGCGTGCACCCAGTAAAGGTTGAATCTTCTTAGCGCGAATAACTTCTTCAAGAACTGCAGAATCAGTTGTTATAAGAATTAATCCGTGGACTGGATCTGCTTCAAGGCGCAGGCGTCCATAGCGAGACATCGTTTCTGCAACGTCAATTAAAATTGAATGTGGCACGGCATAACGTGAATACTTAATTAATGTGTCGATTACTTGCTCTGCATCATGACCAGCAGCACGTGCATTCCATAAACCAAGTGGAGTTAAACGATACGTGTGAATGTGCTCAGGGGAGCGCTCTAGTTCAGCAAAAGGTGCAATTGCGCGGCGGCACTCAGTAGAGAGCGGATGATCGATATCTAACAGCAGCGTTTTATCGCTTTGGACGATTAACGGGCCATCAGTCATCTAATAAATCCTTAATCAAGGCATTAAGTAACGTGCTTCTAATCTCAAGAGTGCTGATATCAACCCATTCATGGGCAGCATGAGCACCATCACCAATTGCGCCTAAACCATCTAGAACTTGAGCACCGGCAGCTGCTGCAAAGTTGCCATCGCTAGCACCGCCAACGGAGGCGTGGCCAAGATGAGGCATTCCTAATTCTTTAGCAACTTTTTCAGCACGCTCATAGAGGGCCATTGTTGAAGAAGTCTCAAGTGGTGGTCGGTTAAAGCCACCAGTGATTTCATAACGTGCATCGGCATTAACAGCCTTTAAATTTCTAATCGCCGCATCTACGCGCTTTAGATCATCCATCGAATATGAGCGGATATCTATATCTAGCACAGCTAAATCTGGAACAGTGTTTGTTGTGTTACCAGCACGCAACATTGTTGGGACAACGGTTGTTCCATGCTCTTTATTTTCAAGAGCTGCAACAGCGATAATTGCATGGGCCATCTCAACTGTTGAGTTAATTCCCTTTTCTGGTTCAAGTCCAGCATGTGATGCTTTGCCGTGAATCTTTATTTGATACATCGCGGTGCCCTTGCGGCCAGTCTTAACCATTCCGTTAAGTGATGCCTCTAAGACTAAAACTGCTTTAGCTTTCGCTGAGATCTCTTTGATGAATTCTCTACTTGTTGCGCTACCAGTTTCTTCATCTGTAGTTGCAACTAATGCTGCAGAACCAGTGATGCCCTTCATTGCATAGAGGGCTTGAATAAATCCTGCCTTCATATCAAAAATTCCAGGACCAGTTGCTTTGTTTCCTTCTACTTTCCAAAGTGGAGTGAAAGAGCCTTTAGGCCAGACTGTGTCTAAGTGAGCCAACACAACTACCTTAGGATTTTCTGCGCCCCACCAGAAAACTGGACGACCGTTCACGTCACGGATTTGTGCGGGTGTTCCAAGAATTGTTGTTGCAAGTTCACTTGCCAATCGCACTACGTCTTGGCATGCCGCTAGATCTTCAGTTGGTGATTCCAACTTCACAAGAGCTTCTAGGGCGGCCAACATGGGTTAATCCTATAGTGGCGCAACGCCGGTGATGCGGGGGATTCTGAAGGATTGGACTTCACCGGTTGCGTGATCGCGAGCAATTAAGGCACCTGCGCTTACACGTATTGGATCAATGATGCGGTGAGTAACCGCGCCATTGTTATCGGCATAGCCAATAGAAAGTGATTTTTCCTCCAGGATGTATTTATTCACTAAATCCATAGTTTCATTTGCTGTGGTGCGAGGAAGTGCACCCAAAGCTTCATTGGCCGCTTGTCGCAAATGAGTTTGCTTGTGAGTTGATTTCTCACCAGTACGGATTGCTCTAATTGCTGCATTCAAATTCTCTTCGGTTGGTATTTCAATTTCACCAATTACACGAGGAGGTCGAGGTTTAGTCAGTGCACGATTTGATCGTGGACCAGTGAGCATAATTCCTGTTGCTGACTCACCTGCAGGTAGATAACCAGCCTCACGCAGAATACGCATCGTGTCTGTTGCATCATGATCACAGATGACAACTTCAGGTGCGATGCGGCGCAGTTCAAGAATCTCTAATCTCTTATCATTCATAATCTGAGAAATAAGAGCAGTGTCTTCGCAGCGAATGAATGCCGAAGTATTTCCAACACGTAACTTGCCATGTTTTTTAGAAACATCGGCAATGAGATATTCCAATGGTTGAGGCATGGGAGTCTTTGAGGTTTTAGTTAAGAAGACTCTAATCTCATCACCAGTTTTGCCATGATCTAGTGCTCGGCGAATCGTTGCTTCGCTAAAGCGATAAACCGTTGCACCTCCACGGCTTTCAATGTCGGCCATCATGGCAAGTTGCTGTGAAATTTCATGTTCTAGTGGACCGGGTGCAATTGCGGTGTTATCGCTCTGAATCAAAATATGGTCAACAGTTTTAGGTAGGTCTTCATTAATGATTGCTAGCTCTTCACCGCCCAAAAATTCAATACCGTATTTAGAGATTGCACCTTGTCCTGTAATTCCAAGCCATTCAGCCTCTCGCAGAGTCCAACTAGCTAACTCTTCTTGCAGAGATGAATTGCGGCGCACAGGAGCACGCCAAGCAATTACTTCATTAAAGGATGCAAGTTCGGGTGCAATTCCCTGATTCTCACTAAGTATGGCCAGAGTTAATGCACGCACTTTGGATGCATTTACTCGGTCTAGCTCAGGACCAAGGGCTGCAACGTTTTTAGATTCAGCACGGCCAACTAATCCGCTCACGCGCGAAGTAATAAGCCATTGGGAGGCAAGAACTTGCCAGCGATCTGCTGGAGTTTGCATCAACCAGATATCAAATTTATTACTTGGCATTATTCGATCTTGTGCATCAAAACTAATGAGTGAAGCAAGATAAGCAAGCTCAGTGATGAAGGCTGTGCAGGATTCATCTACACCTAAGTGAGTAGAAAGAATCTTTAAATCACGAACCCCTAACCCGCCTGCACGTAGTGCATCTGAAGGTTCATCTGCCCAGAAATTAAGAAGTTCCTCTACCCAACGCAAAACTGTGGAGATATTTGCAATGGCTGCAAGGTTGACTTGTTGTTCATTGCGCTTGGCTCCAGCTAGCTTTGGCTGAGTTATAAAGTTTTCTTTATGAACTTTGCCACCACGAAGATGTATTGCTACTTCGCGAGGCAAAATAACAGTTCGCTGATCTAGTGGCACAAGGAATTTTTGCTCTAACAACCACGCAACTCCTGGACCAGGATTCTTAATATCTCCAACACTTCCACGAGGAGGCCCCCAGATTAATCTCTCTAGAACTTTCTTTGCCTCTGGTGGAGCTTTTTCAACTTCAGCTACTTTAATTTTTGCAACTGATGCAGGACCAAGACCCGCAGGCTCGTTACCAATGACATCGCGCAGTTGTGAAGGAAGGCGCATTCCATCATCGGATGGATAGATTAGACCAATAGAAATTAAGTGATCTAACGCTGAGGATGCAGCCTTATCTGTTATTGCAACAATACTTTTTAATGAAAAAGGCTCATTAAGTGCAGCAGCAGCTTCTAATACCTGGAACTGCCACTGATTTAGAGAATCAATTGCACGAGCCAAACTAGGCGCAGAGCATGCGCGAACGGCAAGAGATGCGATGTCAGGTGGTACAGGTGTTACTAAATCTGGGCGAGCAGAAAATAGATTGAGGAAGGCAGCATCATCGACACTACGTAAGTAGTCGGAGAAGGAGCGCATTTCCATAACTTGCCTACATTACTGGCATTTAGCGTTTAGGGGTTAATCAACGTCGCTTTCTGCGCGGGGTCAACCACGTTCCAAGGGCTGCAAGTCTCACAACAACAGGAGAGACGATCTTGCCTAAATAACGGGCACGGCGGAAATCATGGATTGGCCAACCTTCTGCCATTGCGCGCAAGGACAAGATTGCATCTGGATTAATCGCTGATGGGTGTCCCACGCATTGCAGTAATGGAAAGTCATTGTGGCTATCTGAATAGGAATAACACTGGCTTAGATCTAAATTCTTCTTTTGTGCAAGTTCTCGAACTGCAACCGCTTTTTCTTTGCCATGCAAGAGAAGTCCCAGCATTGCGCCGGTGTATTTACCATCTTTAGTTTCGGCTTTACTGCCAAGTGCTCCAGTAAAACCTAATCTCTTTGCCATGAGCACTGCCATATCTTCTGGTGCTGCGGTAACTAACCAAACTTCTTCACCGGCAGCTAAATGTTTTTGAGCGATGTCAATTGTTCCTTGCCAAAGAGCAGGTGAGACATATTGATCATAAATCTCTTGTGCAATCTTTAATATGTCTTCAACGCTGTGGCCACCAATAAAATCTGTGGCAGCATCTTGAAAGCGTTGAATCTCTTCTCTATTTTCTTTACCTGTTAGACGAAATCTAAGGTTGGCCAAAACGAAGCGCGAAATATCCTTCTTTGTGAAATAACCACGCTGATACATGCCCTTACCCAGGAAGTAGAGGGTTGAGCCACGAATCAGGGTGTTATCTACATCAAAAAAGGCTGCCCGCGCAGCCGTGAGTGCCATGTCACTACCTTAACGAACTTGCATCAATTGGGACGCTTTATGCTTTACCAATGAGTTCAACAGTCCATGTCGTCCGCCACGGTGAAGTAGAAAATCCCAACAAGATTCTCTATGGCCGCCAACCCGGTTGGGGTCTTTCTGCCCGCGGGCAAGAAATGGCGCAAACATTGGGTGATTGGTCTCGAACTATTGATCTAGGCGCTCTCCATGTTTCTCCACTGCAACGAGCACAAGAAACTGCTGCTCCAATTGCTGCCGCACATAAGATCGCAATTACTACAGATGAGCGTTTAATTGAAGCTGCGAATGTTTTTGAAGGAAAACCTTTTGGCGTGGGAGATGGTGTTTTGAAGCATCCATCTTCATGGCGTCATTTGTGGAATCCATGGAAACCATCATGGGGTGAACCCTACGATCAACAAATCAATCGAATGCTGGCTGCGGTGTTTGCTGCAAGAGATGCAGCTAATGGCAAAGATGCAATCGTTGTTTCACATCAACTTCCAATTTGGATTCTAAGAAGTGCAATTGAGAATCGTAGATTGCTCCATGATCCTCGCCGTCGTGAGTGTTCATTAGCATCAGTTACTAGCATTCATTTTGATGATGAAGGATTTATCTCAGGCCTTACCTACTCTGAACCAGCACGTCATTTGTTGCCAAAGAAGAATTGATGAAATCTGGAATTAAGGCCGTAGCTCTTATAGCTACTGCGCTTTTGCTCACTTCTTGTGGAGGTGGTGGAACTTCTAGTGCGCAAGAATCTTTTGTTTCTGGAGATGGCGCTGTAACTTATATTAAGCCCGAGAAAAGAGTTGAAGCACCGGCTTTGTCTGGAATGACTTTATCTGGGACTAACTACAGCTATTCAGTAGGTAAGGTCGCTGTGGTAAATGTCTGGGCTTCGTGGTGTTCACCATGCAGAGCAGAGGCTCCAACTCTTGCCGCACTTGCCAATAAATATAGCGATGTTGCATTTATCGGAATTTTGACGCGTGATAACCCTGCAACTGCTGAAGCATTCCAGAGACGGTTTTCACTTCCATATCCCACACTTATTGATGATTCACTATTAATTGGCTTTAAAGGATCTCTTCCAGCAAATGCCATCCCTTCAACAGTGCTTATCGATAAGTCTGGCAAAGTTGCGGCTCGCATATCCGGCGTAGTAACTGTTGCCTCTCTTTCAGATCTCATTGAGCGGGTGAGCGGAGAATGAAAGATTTCTTTGTTGAACAAATCATGAGTGGCTTCCTCATTACAGCACTGCCTGTGGCATTTATCGCGGGTGTAATTTCTTTTCTATCTCCATGTATTTTGCCCCTCGTTCCAGGCTACCTATCTTTTGCTGCAGGGTTTTCTGCAAGTCGTGGCAAAGTATTTCTTGGCTCAGTTTTATTCGTCCTTGGTTTTAGCGTTGTATTTGTCTCTTTTGGTGCAATCTTTGGTGGGCTTGGAAATCAATTAGTTGCTAACGAGGGATTAATCTCAATAGTGCTGGGTGTAATTACGATATTTCTTGGTTTTATTTTTCTAGGAAAATTTCCATTTGCTCCAACATTTCGCCCCAGAATGAAAACAACAGGTGGCTTAATTGGTGCACCGATTTTAGGTTTTCTCTTTGGCGTGGGATGGACACCTTGTATTGGTCCAGCGTTAGCAGCGGTTCAAACATTAGCTTTTCAAGAATCAAGTGCGCTGCGTGGAGCGTTATTGTCTGTGGGTTATTGCTTTGGTTTAGGCCTGCCATTTATAGCATCGGGTGTGTTCTTGGATCGCTCAGAGAAATTGCGCAAGTATCTAGTCAAGCGCGGAGACTTGATTACAAAAATTGGTGGTGTTTTCTTAATTGCTCTGGGTCTATTACAAGTTACGGGCTTTTGGGGTCAATTGATGAACTCATTGCGCTCTCTTATTTCAGATTTCATCCCGGTGGTTTAAATGAGCAAAGAGATAGAAGTCCCAGAGCTCGGTAGCGTTGGCTTATTGCGCTATGGCTGGCGCCAATTAACAAGTATGCGCACAGCGCTCATTTTGTTGTTATTACTTGGTGTTGCATCTATTCCTGGATCACTAGTTCCTCAGCGCACGCAGAATCCAATACAAGTAGGGGAATACTTCAAGAATTCACCAGAGCTTTCTAAATGGATGGATCGTCTTTCACTCTTTGATGTCTATGGATCACCATGGTTTAGCGCGATCTATATCTTGCTCTTCATCTCACTCATTGGCTGTGTCCTGCCTAGAACATTCGAACATTTTCACGCAGCACGTGCGCTCCCGCCTGTCACACCAAAGAATCTTGATCGCATGGAGCATTACTCCTCTTGGAGTTCACAAGGCGATGAATTGGACAAAGCCCGGGCTTGGTTTAAATCAAAGCGATTTAGAGTTCTAGAAAAAGATGGCTCTATTTCTGCTGAAAAAGGATTTATGCGAGAGACAGGAAATCTCTTTTTCCACTTGGCTCTCATTCTAGTTTTACTAGGAATCTCGTTTAGTTCTCTATTTGGTATGCGAGGAATGGCAATTGTAAATGTGGGTGAGCGCTTCGTGAACACCACAACTAGTTACGATTCTTTGAGCTTCGGCAAGTTGTTTAATGAGAATAATCTTCCTGATTTTGCACTCACTGTTGATAAATTCACTGCAAAATATAATGTGGTAACGAGCGCACCTGAGGACTACACCCTAGACATTACTTTTGCTAAGCAAGATTTGAATAAAACAGAAAAGCGCACAATAAAAGTAAACTCACCATTGAAATTAGGTAATACCAGCATCTACTTACAAGCAAATGGTTATTCACCAGTTGTGACTGTGAGGGATTCAAAGGGCAATGTTGCAATGCAAGGACCGGTGCCGTTCTTGCCACAGGATGGGAACCTACGATCTATCGGTGCTATTAAGGTTCCAGATGCGGATCCGCAGATCGGATTTGTGGGCTCATTTGTTCCAACGTATTCGCGCAGTGGCGCAGATGGTGCAGTGAGTGTTTTTCCTGAAGCTCTAGATCCACGGCTTTTGTTAGCTGCATGGTTGGGTGATTTAGGTCTCGATAGTGGAGTTCCACAATCTGTGTATCGCATTGACACATCAAAAATGAATCAAGTTGGTCTTAAGTCATTAAAGCCAGGTGAGACTTTTACATACCCACAAGGTTCTTTAACCTTCGAGGGATATCTGCAGTGGGTCAATATTGAGATAGTCAATGATCCTGGGAAGAACTATGCCCTCCTCGGCAGTATTGTTGCCATCCTGGGCTTGCTTGCATCACTGTTTACAAGACGCCGCCGAATCTGGATTCGTGTTGGTAAGTCTGTAGAAGTTGCAGGTTTAGCTAAAAATGCAGCACCAGGTTTAGAGAGTGAAATGGCGGAATTTGTAGCGATGTTAAAGGGAGAGAAATAGATGTCACGCACTTGGGCTTATCTCTCTAACTACCTTGTGTATTCATCAATGGCCGTTTACACCCTTTCATTTATTGCACATGCGATTGAAACAGCGTGGGCGGTTCGAGTAACGACTGAAGATTCAAAGAAGAATATGGATTACAAGCGCACAGAGAAAGTTGCGCGTATTGCAACTGCGATGATGATTTTAGGATTCGTATTGCTCTTTGCCGGTGTTATTGCTCGCGGAGTCTCTGCTAGTCGAGTTCCTTGGGGCAACATGTATGAGTTTTCAATTACAGGGGCTCTGGCATTTTCTGGTGCATACCTTGTTGCGCTGCGTAAATATGATCTGCGTTGGTTGGGACTATTGGTTTCAATCGCGGTACTACTAACTCTTGGAACTGCTGTTGCCGTTCTCTATCGACCAAGTGCGCCTCTAGTTCCTGCACTTAAATCAACATGGTTGGTTATTCACGTCTCTGCTGCGATTATCTCTGGTGGTGTTTTTCTATTAGCTAATGCCATTGCTGCCGCTTATCTCTATCTAGATCGTATGGAGTCTCGCGGAGAAAGAACTGCCTGGGCAAAACGTTTGCCATCACTTGAAGTGCTAGATCAACTCTCATACCGCTTGGTTGCATTTGTATTTCCACTATGGACATTTGCAGTTATTGCAGGTGCTATTTGGGCCGAAAGTGCATGGGGACGTTATTGGGGCTGGGATCCAAAAGAGACGTGGGCTTTTATTACCTGGGTTGCATATGCGGCATACCTACATGCACGCGTAACTGTTGGCTGGCGCGGACGAAAAGCTGCATGGTTGTGCTTGTTTGCAGGGTCAACATTCCTATTTAACTATGTATACATAAACGTCTGGGGCACAGGAAAGCACACGTACTCAGGTTTATAGAGGTTAAAGCTTTCCTAAGAAATCTGGATCATCATCTGGCGGCAAGATGCGACGCTTAGGTTTGCGTCCACCACTCTTGCGATTTCTTCCAGCAATCAAATAAGCAATTGGGCCAATAGCAAGTGCCTGTGGACCAATCAAAATAATTACGAGCAGCCAACCCCACTTCGGCAAAGTCTTGATTTCTGACTCATCTTTACGTGCACAATCAATTAGTGCATAGATAGTGATTCCAAAGACTAGAAAAAGAAGAACGAATCTGGCCATGGGATTATTGTATCGCTAGAGCGAGTGCAAAGAGCGCCCCAAAAAACATTTGTAGTTTGCCGGTCTTGCCCAGCAGCGGAATAAGGCTAGGCCCACTTGCACCGGACAAAACTGCTCGCGATAGTGAGAGTGTTAAAGGAAGAACGGCCAGAGTCAGCAAAGAGCTAGGAACCAAAGTTGCAAGTGCACTTATATGTGCGATGGCCAGTAATGCCACAAAGCCTTTGCGAGCTTTTGAATCACCTACTCTGACAGCCAGAGTTCGCTTACCTACTAATTCATCTTGTGCACGATCTCGGATGTTATTAACTGCCAATATCGCGCAAGAAAGAGCACCCATAGGCACGGCACACAAAACACTTAAGCCAGTGACACGATCAGTTTGTGCATAGTACGTACCAACCGTTGCAGTTAAACCGAAAAAGACAAATACTGAAACTTCACCCAAACCGCTATAGCCATATGGATTTTTCCCACCGGTGTAACCCCATGCTGCAGCAATAGCTGCAACACCAACAACTATTAACCATGGTGAACTCAGTAGCGAGAGCCAGATTCCGGCTATTGAGGCAATACCAAAAGAGATGAATGCTGCGCGCTTTACTTGCGCAGCTGTTGCCAAACCACTTGCAACTAAACGTGTTGGCCCAATGCGATTGTCATCGCTTCCCTTAACGCCATCTGAATAATCGTTGGCATAGTTAACGCCGACCTGAAGCCAAACTCCCACCTTTAGCGCAAGAGCTGCTCGAAACCAGTTCCAATCACTACCTGCTAAAGCAGTTGCAACAACTACTGGTGCAATAGCTGCGGGCAGTGTGCGCGGGCGCGCACCGAGAATCCATTTATTCATGTCCCACCATTTTCGCCAGGGCTATGCGATCGACTTTGCCGATACCGAGCAAGGGTAACTGTTCTAAGTGATGAATTCCTTTTGGCTTTGATGCAGCCCCTAACGCTGCCTCTAAATATTGCGCAATTTCACTCTCACCGATTTCACCAACTACAGCTAGGTGCAAAGCATGTCCCCATTGAATGTCATTGACTGCAAAGGCGGCAAATTCAATCTCTGGATAACGAATTGAAAGCGTTGCTTCTATGGCAGTGAGTGAGACATTCTCTCCACCGGAAATGATTACATCATCGGCTCGTCCCAAGATATGAAGCTTGCCATCAACGACTTCACCAAGATCATTTGTAACAAACCATCCATCGCTAAGAATATAGAGCTCTGGAGCGTTCAGGTATGTCTCTGACATTACCGAACCACGGATTTGAACTAAAGATTTTTCATTGAGGCAGTATTCAACACCCTCAATTGCTTGACCGTTATAGATGCAGCCGCCAGAAGTTTCGGTCATTCCATAAGTTTCAACAACATTAATACCAGCAGTTACAGCTTGTTGTCGTAGGGCTGGCGATAATGCTGCGCCTCCTACCAACACTGCTTGTGCACTTTGAAGATGGCGCAGTAACCGTTCATCACCATTAATAGCTCTAAATAACTGTGTTGGAACAATTGACGTGAAATCAACTTTTGGATATTCACCTTGATACTCACGTAAATCAATGGGAAGAGTTCCAAGTTCCATTGACCGAATAATCACATTGACCGCAGCTATATGCGTAAGCGGTAAAAATAGTGACCATTGCTGCCCAGGCTTTGCTTCTAAAAATTTGTTTGATGCGCGAGCAGATGCAAGAAGTGCAGAAGCTGTGAAAGCTACCTCTTTACTCATTCCAGTAGTGCCACTGGTGCCAATAACTAATGCGATATGTGACGGGGCGCCGGTTGATCTAACTTCTCCAAGACCTAAGGCTGGGCCAGTACCAGCCAGGGCTGCTGTGATTTCTCCCGCTAAATCAGGGATTGCGCACGCAGGGCTGACCCGGTGAATATCTCGTTGTGACTTCATCTCCATTGCACCCGTAGGGTATCCCTTGTTAAGACAATGGAGGAAATGTGAGCAAGCCCTTTAAGCGTGATTTTGGTAGCCGTGAGATACCTCATTGGATAACTGCGCCCGGCGGTGAAGAGTTCGTTGATATTAAATATCAAATGGGTGATGGCATTGCCAAGATCACCATTAATCGACCTCAAGTTCGTAATGCATTTCGTCCACAAACCATTATTGAATTAATTGAAGCTTTCCATTTAGCGCGAGATAACGAAGAAGTTGGCGTCATTATCTTTACTGGTGAAGGAACTGAGGCTTTTTGTTCAGGTGGCGACATAAATGTTCGCGGTGATGATGGATATCTTGGCGATGACAAATTAGCTAAAAAGGGTATAGGCCGCCTTAATGTTTTAGATTTACAAGTACAAATTCGTCGCACACCTAAACCTGTTGTTGCAATGGTTGCAGGCTGGGCAGTTGGCGGGGGACATGTATTACACGTTGTCTGCGATCTAACTATTGCTGCAGATAATGCCAAGTTTGGCCAAACCGGTCCAATGGTTGGTTCATTTGATGGCGGCTATGGTGCAGGTTTACTTGCAGCACATGTTGGTCAAAAGAAAGCCCGTGAAATTTGGTTTATGACTCGTCAATACAACGCCCAAGAAGCTCTCGATATGGGACTTGTGAATACCGTTGTTCCAATCGCAGAGCTAGAAGCAGAAACTGTTTCTTGGTGTCGCGAGATGCTACGTAACTCTCCACTTGCACTTCGCTTACTTAAAGCAAGCTTAAATGCAGCAGATGATGGTTTAGCCGGTGTTCAGCAGTTAGCAGGGGATGCAACCTTGTTGTTCTATATGACTGAAGAAGGTCAAGAAGGACGCGATGCATATATGGAAAAACGAGATCCTGATTTCGGGAAATTTCCAAAGCGCCCCTAAACGATGCTTGATTTGATTCTCGACTCTTTAAGAGTCATTAGCCTTCCCATGAAGACCAATTTTCGTGGAATCAATCACCGTGAAGTTGCTTTGTTTGAAGGCCCACAAGGCTGGGCAGAGTTTTCACCTTTTCTTGAATACTCAGATGAAGAATCTTCACACTGGTTAGCCTGTGCAATAGAGGCTGCAACACAAGCACCACCAACGCTCTATCGAAGCTCAATAGACGTAAATGCAACGATGCCTGCGCTAAATAGCCACAGTGAGATTGCAGATGTTCTTGCAGGATTTCCTGGTTGCACAACAGTAAAGATCAAAGTTGGAACAAAGGAGAAGGAAGACTTAGAAAGAATTGCGACAGTAAGAAAGTTAAGCCCGCAGTCCAAGATTCGCATTGACGTAAATGGTTTGTGGAGCGTGGAGCAGGCAGCAAAGTTCTTGGAGAGTTGTGGGGAGATTGAATACGTAGAACAGCCATGTGCCACAGTGGCCGAACTGCGTGAATTGAAATCACGAGTAGATGTGAAGATTGTTGGCGATGAAATACTTCGAAAGAGTGAAAACCCATTCGAATTAGATTTAGACGGAGCGATAGATATTTTGATGCTAAAAGTTCAACCACTCGGTGGAATAAGAAATGCACACGCCTTAGCTGCTCACCACAAATTACCAGTCGTTGTTTCAAGCGCCCTTGAAAGTGCTGTGGGAATTAATTACGGACTAACTCTGGCGGCTTCCTTTGAAGAGATGAGTTATGACTGCGGCCTTGGCACAGGCTCACTGCTAGCAAAGAACGTTGCAGACATTCCAATTGTTGATGGAAAAATGCAGATCCAGCGCTTTGAGCCCAACTTTGATGGGTTGGAAGTGTCGGCCGAGCGCTTTGATTGGTGGAAGAATCGAATCATGAGAACTACGGCGCTATTGGGATGAATAACTCAACCAGCCTTGCGCGTGTGATGGTTCGCCAGATAATTGAAGCGGGAATCACAGACGTAGTTGTATCTCCAGGATCTAGAAATGCACCACTTTCACTTGCATTCTTTGCTGCATCAAAGCGTGGATTAATTAAGTTACATGTGAGAATTGATGAACGCACAGCGGCTTTCTTTGCACTAGGAATCATTAAAGCAACTGGTCGCCCGGTTCCAATTGTTTGCACAAGTGGAACAGCAGTTGCTAATTACCACCCAGCAGTACTAGAGGCCAGCCACACAAATGCTCCGCTATTAGTTTTAACTGCTGATCGCCCTGCGATTTTGCGCAAAACTGGTGCAAATCAAACGACCGAACAAGCAAGAATTTATGGAAAAGCTGTTCGCTACTTTGCAGATATCGACGGACCAGTCTTTCCTATGGATCTGCCTTTTGATAGTTTGCGAAATGGTCCAGTGCATTTAAACGTTCAGTTCGATGAACCGATGCTTCCAGATGAGTCTGATCAGTGGTTGGATGAAATTAAAGTCTCTGCCAAAACTTTCGAAACTAGAACTAAGCCAACAACTCTCAAGAGTGATGCCAACAGAGGTGTTCTAGTTATTGGTCATGATCGAGGCGGATTAAGCGTTGAGAGCGTTAGAAAGTTTGCTAAAGAATTAGGTTGGCCAACTATTGCCGAGGATCCGCTTTCATTTCCTGATGCAGTAGCTCATGCCTCTATCTTCTTAACATCAGCCCAAATTCGCGCAGCGTTGATTCCACAAACAGTAATTGTGATAGGTCGAACGACTTTGTCTCGCTCAATTAATACCTTCTTAAAACTTGCGCCTACTCAGATAGTTATTGATCCACGCATGGCCACTGTAGATAGTGACAGGCAAGCAGATAAGCGCTTTATGCAGATTCCAGAGCTCAACACAAAAACAGCATCACCTGAGTGGAGTGAGCAGTGGGAGAAATATGCAGATCGCACTTCCAAGAGTATTGACGCGCTCACTGGTTTTAGCGAAGCTGTTATTGCCAGAGAGATAGCTACCAACTTACCTGAAGGTTCCACACTCTTTGTTTCATCTTCTAGACCCATTAGAGATTTAGAGGGATTCGGTGCTCCTCGTTCAGGTGTGATAACTCATGCAAACCGTGGACTAGCTGGCATTGATGGCAATATCTCAACAGCACTAGGAATCGCTTCGGCAAGCAAGCAAACATTTGCTGTACTGGGTGACTTATCTTTCTTGCATGATTTAACTGGCTTGATTCATCGTGAAGATATTAATTGCTGCTTCATCGTTATTAACAACGATGGAGGAGGCATTTTTTCTACTCTGCCACAACGCGGTGTGGATGGATTTGAGAGCGTCTTTGGCACACCACATGGCCTTGACCCAGCTGCAATTGCTAGCGCAATGGGGATTAGCGCATCAACAATTTCATCTACTGATGAGCTGAAGAAGGTATTGAAATCACCGGTTAAAGGTATTTCAGTAGTTGTGGCAAATGTTGCATCCCGAGATGAGAATGCAGATTCACTCAAATCTATCTATGAATCGATGAACTCAATTTAAAGTAGAGCACTTCGCATTGGTATGAACTTAGCTTCACTTTCAGCTAACTCTTTTACCGGATCTGATCCAGCAACAATTCCGCATCCAGCAAAGATTCGAATTGAATCACCTTTAATCTGACCACAACGAAGTGCAATACCTAATTCGCCATCTCCTGCAGCATCTATCCAACCAACAGGGCCTGCATAGCGACCACGAGAGATTGCTTCAATTTCATTAATGAGGGCGGCAGCTTTATCTCTAGGAGTTCCACAGACCGCTGCCGATGGATGAAGTTGTTCCAAGATTGTGAATGCATCAACGTGGGCCAAAGTTTCAGCAAGAGCCCCAGTCACATCAGTTGCAAGGTGCATAACGTTTGCTAAGTGCAAAACAAAAGGAGATTCTGGAACGTTGATGGATGTGCAGAAAGGCTCAATTGCATCTGCAACCGAACGAACTGCATATTCATGCTCTTCTAAATCTTTTGAAGAACGCGCAAGTGATGCAGCTAATGCCAAATCTCGCTCATCATCACCGGTCTTGCTAATAGTTCCGGCCAAGACTCGGGATGTGACCATGCTCTTTGTTAAACGCAAAAGAAGTTCAGGCGTTGCTCCTACTAATCCAGCAACAGAGAAATTCCAAGTGGAGGGGTATTCAGCAGCCAAGGTCTTCAAAATAGAACGTGCATCAATTGCATGTTGTGAAGTTCCAACAACATCACGGGCTAATACAACTTTATCTAGACCATTATTGTGAATACGTTCCACTGCAGTTTTCACACCTGATTTCCAGGCTTCATCACTACTTGCATTTACTTCCCAAGTAACTGATGTTGTAGGCAATGGTGCGTTAGTTGAATTTAGGACAGGCTGAGGATCAGAGCCAACCCATGTAATCCATGATTTATCGCCCTTTTTACCCACTATTACTTTAGGAATAACAAGGACAGAGACATCATTGGGTGAGAAAGAAAATGAAGAGAACAGAACTGGTCCAGTTCCGTTTCCGTGAACAGTATTAGTAACTGCAAATGTTTCTAACTGCTTCTGCCACCAGTGTCTGGCATCGGCAAATCTATGTGGCCCGCTAACAGTTGTTGTTGCATGAACACCCCAACCAACTAAACCTTCACCACCTCTTACCCAAGCAGTTGGAGCTGAATCTGGAAGCAAATCCAATATGGGTAGGTGATCGCCAAGGCGGGTGGTTGTAACAGGAATGAGGGAAGTCATAAGTGAAGTTCTACTTAATTGTGCTTTCGATTTACTATCCGCCAAATAATGGGAAGTGAAGTTCCGGCAATTGCAATCTTTAGTACTTCACCAACTATAAATGGTGTTAGCCCCGCCTTTATTGTCCAGCTCCAACTTTGGCCAGTGAACTGATGCAGCCATAACAAACCAAAAGTAAATGTTGTCAGTGTTCCAAGTAGCATTGAAGGCAGAGCCGTTACAAACTTTTGATCTAAACGCTTTTGTGCAAGTAAACCTAAAAGAAATGTTGAAACAAGCATTCCCACTAAATAGCCACCAGTTGCCCCAACAACTTTTTCAATTCCATAACTTTGTCCAGCAAATACTGGAGCTCCAGCAATTCCTGCCAAGAGGTATATGGCAAAGGTTGTAGCGCCAAGTGATGCGCCATAGGTGGTTCCAACTAAGAGAACACCAAGAGTTTGCCCAGTAACCGGAACAGGTGAACCAGGAACTGGAATCGCAATTTGGGCGAGGGCAGCTAAGAAAAAGACACCCCCAACAATTAACACCGCATTGCTCAGAGCACTTGCTCGAGGCAGCACGATTGTTCGAAGGGATGTGGCTGGAAATGACATATTCGAGTCCTCTCGTGTTGGCTGAGTTGTGGATGAGCCTACTTCAAGGGAGAATACGGCTATGTCGCGCGCTAATTTGAGCAAAGATCCCGATGAAGTAGCAGCGATGTTTGATGGCGTGGCCAAGCGCTATGACCTGGTCAATGATTTACTCAGTTTGGGACGCACCAAGGCCTGGCGCAAAGCGGCAACGAAGATAATCGCCCCAGAGGCAGGAATGCAGATCCTGGATTTAGCTGCTGGCCCGGGCTCATCCTCTGAACCCCTCCATAAAGCAGGGGCAACGGTCTTTGCTACAGATTTCTCTGAGGGAATGCTGGCCGTGGGCCGCAAAAGCCGCCCGTATCTGAACTTCTCAAAGGCCGATGCCCTCAATCTGCCCTTTGAAGCCAATCGCTTTGATGTTGTGACCATCTCCTTTGGCCTTCGAAACACAGTGGATTACCCCAAGGCGCTCGCAGAAGCCCTTCGAGTCACCAAACCAGGCGGTCGCATGGTCGTGGTCGAGTTCAGCCACCCCACCTGGCGCCCATTTCGCACCATCTATACCGAGTATTTGATGAAGGCCCTGCCAGCCATTGCCCGCAAGACCTCCTCTAACCCAGATGCCTATGTCTATTTGGCTGAATCCATTCGGGCATGGCCTGATCAAAAGGGTTTGGCTGCAGCCATGGAAAAGGCTGGGTGGAGCCAGGTGAGCTGGAAAAACCTTACAGGCGGGGTTGTTGCAGTTCACAGCGGGATAAAGGGCTAGCGGTCATTGGCATTAGCCAATGAACTCTAAGATTTCACCGTGCCATCTACCTCTAATCCATACGTACCTATTTTGGTATTAGGGGCTATCGGCTTTGGTTTTGCGGCTTTTTCAATTATTGCAGGTGCTCTAACAGGTCCAAAGCGCTACAACCGTGCGAAGTTAGATGCTTATGAGTGTGGAATTGAACCTTCACCACAAGCTGCTGAAGGTGGACGTTTTCCAGTTAAGTATTTTTTAACGGCAATGCTTTTCATTATCTTTGATATTGAAATTGTTTTCCTTTATCCATGGGCAGTCTCATTTGATGCACTTGGACTTTTTGGCTTAATTGAAATGGCTATCTTCATTGGAACAGTCTTTGTTGCATATGCATATGTGTGGCGACGCGGTGGATTGGAATGGGATTAAAAAATGGGTCTTGAAGAGAAAATCCCAAGCGGTTTTGTTTTAACAACGGTTGAAAAGCTAGCCGGCTACATGCGCAAGAACTCATTGTGGCCAGCAACATTTGGTCTTGCTTGCTGTGCGATTGAAATGATGGCAGTGGGTTCAGCAGCTAAATACGACATTTCACGTTTTGGTATGGAAGTTTTCCGTGCATCCCCACGTCAAGCAGATTTAATGATTGTTGCTGGACGTGTTTCAAACAAGATGGCACCAGTGCTTCGCCAGATTTATGATCAAATGGCAGCTCCAAAGTGGGTAATTGCAATGGGTGCTTGTGCATCTTCGGGCGGAATGTTTAACAACTATGCAATTGTGCAAGGTGTTGATCACGTAGTTCCAGTTGATATCTATCTTCCAGGTTGCCCACCACGTCCTGAGATGTTGCTCGATGCAATCTTGAAACTACATTCAAAGATTTATGATGAAAAATTAGGCTCAAATCGCGCACAAATCATCAAAGAAGTTGAACTTGCTGCAATGAATGCAAAGCCAACTATTGAGATGAAGGGCCTGTTGGCGTAAATGAGTGAACAAGGAATGTTTGGTGCCAAGGGCACCGGCGACACATCAGGATATGGCGGGCTAGCCCGCACAGCTGCTTCTACAGGCTCATCCGAGCGTCCTTACGGTAGTTATTTTGATGAAGTTGCCGATGATTTAGAGCGCGCATACCCAATGTTTTCAGATGCAATTGAACGTGTGGTTGTTGATCGCGGTGAATTAACTCTGCATGTCAAGCGTGAAAAGCTTGTAGAAGTTTCTAAGATTTTGCGTGATTCATTAAAGTTTGAAATGTGCATGGGAGTCTCTGGAGTTAACTATCCAGCAGATGCAGGACGTGAACTACACGCCGTTTATCCATTGCTTTCATTGACTAACAACCGACGTATTCGCCTTGAAGTATCAGTGCCTGATGCAGATCCTCACATTCCATCAGTTGTTGAAGTGTGGGCAGGAAATAACTGGCATGAGCGCGAGGTTTTTGACATGTTCGGAATTATCTTTGATGGCCACCCAGGTCTTACTCGCATTTTGATGCCAGATGATTGGCAAGGACACCCACAACGTAAAGATTATGCACTCGGTGGAATTCCAGTTGAGTACAAGGGCGCAACAACTCCTCCTCCTAATGAGAGAAGGAGCTACAAGTGACAACTTTTGATCCATATGCACCGTCTCGAGATACAACTGAAGGAACTGTTTATTCAGTAACTGGTGGCGATTGGGATTCACTCGTTCAAGAGATTGGTTCAACTAAAGAAGAGCGCGTTGTTGTGAACATGGGTCCACAGCACCCATCAACTCACGGTGTGCTGCGTTTAGTTCTAGAACTAGAGGGCGAAACAGTCACTGAAGCTCGCGCTGGAATTGGCTACCTACACACAGGTATTGAAAAGAACATGGAATATCGCAGCTGGACTCAGGGCACGACTTTCGTTACTCGTATGGATTATTTGGCTCCGCTATTTAATGAAACTGCTTATTGCTTAGCTGTTGAAAAGCTTTTGGGAATTACACAGGATGTTCCAGAGCGCGCCAGCGTTATTCGCGTCATGATGATGGAGCTCAACCGAATCTCTTCTCACATGGTTGCACTTGGCACAGGAGCCCTTGAATTAGGCGCTATTTCACCTATGTTCTTTGCCTTCCGTGAGCGCGAAACTGTTCTAGATATCTTTGAAATGATTTCAGGCCTTCGCATGAATATGGCTTATGTGCGCCCAGGTGGAGTTCAACAAGATCTCCCTGCAGGTGCGATTCCAAAAATTCGTGATGCCGTCAAGCTCATGCGCAAGAACTTTAAAGACAACACAACGTTGCTTGTTGGTAATTCAATTTGGATGAAGCGCACACAAGGTATTGGTTACCTAGATCTTGCTGGTTGCACCACTCTTGGCATCACAGGCCCAGTACTTCGTTCAACTGGATTGCCTTGGGATCTACGTAAGATGCAACCATATTGTGGTTATGAGGATTACAACTTTGATGTGATTACTGCAGACACATGCGATGTTTATGGACGTTTCTTAATTCGTATGAATGAGCTAGAGCAATCACTTCGCATTGTTGAGCAAGCACTAGATAAGTTAGAAAAACTAGAAGGTGCACCAGTGATGGTTGCTGATAAGAAGATCGCTTGGCCAGCACAGTTGGCAATGGGCGGTGATGGACTTGGTAACTCTCTTAACCACATCCGCGAAATCATGGGAACATCAATGGAGTCATTGATTCACCACTTCAAGTTAGTTACAGAAGGTTTCCATGTTCCTGCAGGTCAGGTCTATGTGGCAATTGAATCTCCACGCGGTGAACTTGGTGCCCAAGTTGTCTCTGACGGTGGAACTAAGCCATATCGCATGCACTTTCGCGAACCATCATTTAATAACTTGCAAGCAACTTCTGCGATGAGTGAAGGTGGCATGGTTGCCGACATCATTGGCGCTGTTGCCTCTATCGATCCAGTTATGGGAGGCGTTGACCGCTAATGGCATTCTCACAAGAAGATCTAGCAATCATGGAAACGATTATTAAACGTTATCCACGTCCTCGCTCTGCAATCATGCCCTTGCTCCACTTTGTTCAATCACGTGCGGGCTATGTGACAAATGAAGGCATTGAAATCATTGCCCAGCAGTTAGAACTTGCTGCCGCTGAAGTCACTGCTGTGTCTACTTTTTACACCCAATACAAGCCAACTCCAGTGGGCGAATACCACGTGGGTGTGTGCACAAATACTTTGTGCGCCATTATGGGTGGGGATGCAATCATGGAAGGGTTAAAAGATCACCTTGGAATTGAAAACGATGGTGTTACAGCAGATGGCAAAGTTTCACTTGAGCATATTGAGTGCAACGCTGCATGTGATTACGCACCAGTTGTTATGGCTAACTGGGAGTTCTATGACAACCAGACTGTTCAATCTGCAAAGGATTTAGTTGATTCAATGCGTGCTGGAAATCCAAAGCCACCAACACGTGGACCAAATACTTTGGTCACATGGAAGCAAGCATCAGAAGTTCTTGCAGGATTAAATGATGGAAGAGCAAATGAAGGCGTTCAAGCTGGTGGACCAACACTTCTTGGTTTGAAAATCGCAAAGGGAGAAACTAAGTAAATGACTAAGTTAACTCCAGTTCTTTCTGCGCATTGGGATGAAAAAGATTCATTCACAATTGAAGGCTATAAGCGTCACGGTGGTTACACCGCATCAGCTAAAGCACTTGCCA
>Ga0209770_10000472_pt1 | contig 22227 bp, 20 predicted proteins | sample LauGreSu1BDMLBDD_2_FD_187572 | JGI IMG/M metagenome (GOLD analysis project Ga0209770, IMG submission 187572) | Freshwater lake microbial communities from Lake Michigan, USA - Su13.BD.MLB.DD (SPAdes) (version 2) | ecosystem: Environmental > Aquatic > Freshwater > Lake | place: Lake Michigan, USA...
CAGTACATAATCCAATAAACCTTTCTCGAAAATCGTACCAGGTTGAACTTTATTAGCAATATCTGATAAAGTTTTTTGTTGGAATTCGTTCAAGTCTGGTAGATATCCTCCTACTTCGGTTGCAAGTTTTTCTAGTTCTTTTTTTAATTCATCACTTTTGGGGTCTCCTCTCATTAGTTGACCAACCACTGAACCCATTCTTTCCATCAGAGTATCAACCTTATCTGTAAATTTCTTTTGGTCAAAATTTTCAGATACAGTACCCGTTGCAGTTGTCGTAACTCTTCTTAGTCCTTCCAATTCTTTTCTAATTATTTCTGCCGATGTAACCCCATAAACAAACTTGTCCCTAATGGCTTGTACATCTTTTTGTAATAATCTTCCTGTATCTACCTGATCTCTTGTAAGATCCTCTAAAGATTTAGGCGGTTTTTTCTGTTCTTCAATTAACCTATTAAGTTCACTTTGGGTAATTTCACCCAATTTTCTTGTTTCTTTATCATTTATAGTAACTTCGTAATCACCACCCTCACCCATCTTTGCAATATTTGCTAGATACATTTTATCTTCTGGATTCTTAAATTCTATTGTTGGGCTCAAAGATGAAAGTTTCCTATCTAAATCCGCAGCGTTCACTGCTAATTTAGACATCTCTTTCGCACTCAATTGTGTTTCTTTTTCTATTTCCTTCAACATTAAGATCCCTTGTGGACTTATTTTGAAAGTTTTTGTTTTTTCATCAAAGTAAGAAAATTGTTTTGCAACATCGATTATAGAATTTTGTAGTCCTTGTGGGTCATTAATTGATTTATTCATTAGTTGAAAAGGATCGACAAGGTCCCCTGCAGATACTCCAAGTCTTTGAAAAGCCGAAGCTAACTCGATTGCCCTTTCAGGATTCATTGCCCCTTCTGCAAGAGATAAAGTTTGACTCATATCGTATCTCAGTAGTGATGCTTGAGTTGCCATTTTTGTCAAACCGAGAACTCCTTCAGAAAAATTAAATTTGTTCATTTGATCCATATAACCCATAACAGTTCTCATAACTTGACCTGCGTTAGCTCCAACCCCACGAACATAATTTATAGATTGTTCTAATTGTTTACCTACTTGAGAAAATTGTACCCCTACATCTTGAAAATCTCCTACAATAGACTCAATACCTCCTCCTATTAACTTTTCAGCAGCATATAGTTTTGTAACATCTTCAACAGATGCAATCACATTTCTTCTTGTTGCTTTTGAAATATTTTCCATCACCGTAAACGCATCCGTGATATCACCCCCCAATCTAACCAATGTAGGGCCTGATTGTGCCAAAGCATAGTTCATTTCAGTAATTCTCTCCCTACCTTGTGTAAACTGCTTATTAAGATCGGTAGCCATAGTTGTCATATTTTGGAATGCAGCCCTGAACGCCATATCCATATCTAATAAACTTTTGGCATACTTATCCAGGTTCGACGAAGCATCATCCAGTAAATCCATACGTAATACTTTTATTTATAAATAGAAGAAGGGATGAATTTTCATCCCTTCTTATTATCTTCAACCCATTTATCTAATAGGAACTTTCTAACAAAGATTGGCATTTTATTGAAATCATCCCAACCTATTTTCATTAATGTAGTTAAATAATAAAATTCGTTTAATTGTCCTTGTCTATAATCAGAAGAAAGGGCGAAAGAACTCTGCCCCAAAACCAACATTTACTGTTAGTCTTTCTCCTGATGGGGCTGTTATAATTTTTTGTAGATCAAGTCTTGGTTCATTTTCTTCCATAAATTTCTTTATGAATTTTGAATCGGCTATTGGTAGTTTTTCAATTTCCGTAACAATATAACCTTTATCTTGATTACCGTTTAATTCAACTACTTGTTTTTGAAGTTTTAATGTTGCTCTTGGTGCAACCCTACCTTGTGGATACGAATCAATAATTCTTGAGATTTCACTTATCTCGCCATAGGTTAAAGGTTTTATTTTCGCACTCATACCACTTTTAGGGAGAGTAACACTGAAAGTACCATCTGAATTTGGTTCTTGACCATTGATTATTGGTAATTCATCCAATCGTGTTGAAACTTTGAATGGTTTTTGTGTTGTTGGGTCTGTAACTGTAAGGTTCAAATCGGGACCAAACGCGGTGTTCCTCAAAAAAATAAGAATAGACTCAACGTCACCTTCTAACATTTCTTCCGGCTTCAAATCCGGTTCATATAGTTTAGCTCTTACCAAATTCAAGGCAGTTTCATTTCCCCCTGCCATAATTATATTCTCGTCAGCAGCGGTTAAATAACCAACTTTAACACTTTTCTTTTTATTTTTATAAAATACTCCTTGTGATGGTAATGGTACCACATCGTGTGGTAGTGTCATATTCATCTGACCATATTCCCTTGCTTGTTCTTCCATATAAAAAAATTAACCCTAAAGTTTATTATCCTTTAGGGTTAAATATAAAAACTATTGATTTTTTATAAAGACTATTAGTAAACAAGTACGCAACGATCCATACGAAGTGTGGTTGAAATAGTTGCCAATCCGTCTGTGTTATATGCCAATGAATTAAAGTTTACATCCGATAAGAATGTACCATAGAGAATCCATTTTTCCACAACAACACCTGTTGGGTCCAACATCTCCAAGTCAACGTCTTTTTTATAACCCGCAGCATAACCCATACGACCTGTAACAGACTCCGCACAAAGACGAACCCATTCCATTAAGGCTTGTGATGCCGAAGGTCCGATTGGGTCTCTAAACACACAAGGTATTGTCTGCCAAGTGAATCTACCAGCCACGTAAGTTGATGTATTCAAGAAAGGTATTTCTACCGGGTTTATTGTTATATGTGGACGGGCCGCAGATTCTACGAACCATTCATTGATACCCAACGACGACGGAAACCTCAAAATAAATCTATTCTGACGTTTAGGTTCGTAGGGAAGGGGCATTTTCATTAGTAAATCAGCCATATTATTAATTTTTTACACTTCGTTTATATGTTATAAATATACGTCTTCGAAAAATATTTCTATTGACTTTTTATTATTTATTTTTCATTATTGATCTAGTTCCAGTTTCTTTCCAGTTGCTGTAGAATATGTCTTAACTAGTTTTTCTGGTTTATCTGCAAAATGCTTCTTCATAACCATAACATTCTTTATATCATCATCTGAAAATCCTATTGTTGGCTTCTGGGGTATAAATTTATTGCCTAGGTCTTTTTTTAAGTAGGCCTTTTTATTTAGTAAAGCAGCCATACCTTTTATATAACTTACAAAATCATCCATCGCCATTACTTTAGCTATTTCAGGATTTGTTGCTCCTTTTTCATCACCATAACTCACAGGGTGATATTTGTTGAGTTCTAAATATGTTTTGATTAATTCATTGTCACTCATTTCCTCCTCACCTACGAACGACCTATATTTTTTTAGATTTTTTAATAGTTGTTCTTTATCTATACCATTGAAACCAGAAACTATGTAATTGTAAACCGCTTGTTTTAATGTGTTAGGGTTGTGTCCTCTTGCGGTTATTATAGAAAAAATCGACCCATTATTGATAGCTTCCTTGAAATCTTCGAACGCAGGACCAACCTCTGCTTTCATTGCATCAATGATAAATTGTTTGTCCCCTTCGGTTCGGAAATTTCTAAAAGGATTTTCACCATAACCAACTATTTTTTCTCCTTCATAGTCAAACGGTTCTTTTCCGATAACTTCTCTATATTTTGCAAAGTCTTCGGTTCCCATACCTACTTCTTCACCATCTTCATTTTTTAGAATAATTTTTGTTGGCATCTTAACAATGTTATCATCCCAATCAAAAGCATAATACTTCATATTTGGGGTTGTTTCATCCTTAAATCCTTCTTTAACTATTTTTAGCATAACTATAAATATATTGATTTTTATTCTACTGTTTTTAGTGAAAGATTGAAATTATCTTGAACCCATTTTTTAGCAAATTCTTTCCACATATCACCAAAATATCCGTTCAAAGTATCTGTATGATCATTTTCGAATGAAAGTATAGGACACACTTGTTTCATTACGTGTGCATCTTCACTAAAGTACTCACATTTATAATATCTAAAAACAACATCCACATCATAATTACCACTTTTTTTGTAAAAAGCTATTGCATCCTCAGTCTCAACTTCATTACCCTCCTCATCTTCTCCATAACCAACATAGTAATAGTCCATATCATTAGGATTAAAATTTTTATCAAAATACTTTTGCATCAAATCATTCATCCTATTTTCGGAAATTATATATTTCATATTCATAAATACAAATATAAATAAAAAAACCCCTCGCTAAGGAGGGGTTTGAATTTTGTCCGATTGAACTTATATGTTTTCGAACGAAGCTCCTGTTGGAGTGATAAAGAATTCTATTTCAATAAACTCGAGAGCCTTCGTTGGTTTCAAGTAGATTCTACCATTCAAAGTATTTCTATCCAAATCTTCAGGTGAAGAAGAAACGGTTACTCTGAAATCGTACAAACCTCTATCTCTTCTAATTGAATCCAAAATTGGGTTTACACTATCTAAGAATTGTTGTCTTACGATTTGATCGTTTTGTTCGAACAACAATCTTACTGCCACTGCTGAAATCAACTTACGAGCTTGGAGAAGGAGTCTTCTTACATTAAGTCTGTTAAGTGCTGTGTCTGCAACTTGAAGTGTTTTATTACCCCAAATTACAGTTCCAACATCAGAGAAAGTAGCGATAGGATTGATTCTTCCTTGATACAATGTATCTCTATCTTCTTGTGTTAGTTTAATTCTTGCTTTAACTGAGTTAACAAGACCTCTTGTGTAACCCGCTGACGCGAACCAAGGGAAAGAAATGTTATCGGTTAATGCTAAGTTTCTACAAACCTCACCTGTTGGTGGAATATAAATCTGTGTATTATTAACAGTATCCCTAACCAAAATCCAAGGATAATATGTTGCCGTATAGCTCGAGTCGATACCTGTATTATCCAAATTATCAACTGCTTCCTGAGGATAAATTACCGCCTGTGCGTCAGTTGAATCAGGTAAGTACATATTGTAATCTGGTGTTGTACAGATATAAACAGAGTCAGCTCTTGAGAACTGAACCATATCGATCGCTTCTTCAACCAAGTTACTATTGTTCACATAATCAATACTTGAAGTTGCGAATACATTAATATTTGTAGATTCAGGATTAGCAAATGTTAAAATACCAAGTAAGTATGCGTAGTAGTCAGAGTTAGCAAAATCTTGTGTATTGTTCTGAACTACGATTCTCTTGAAGGTACCGTCACCAGTTGCCGTTGGGTATCTTGAATCTGATATGAATCCAGCTAAGAACCCACTCGCACCTAACGAGAATCTATCTTCGTTTGTTCTAAATTCTCTATAGATATCCCAACCATCAAAACCTTCAGCAAAACATACAGTGTATTTTCTTGCGTAGATAAAGTAGTAAGGGTTTTCTTGAGTTTCAGGATCATTTCTGAATTCTGCCACACCACATTGGAAAGCTGGTTCACCACTTGTTACAAAAGCATCTCCTATAGTTACTATTGTTGCTCCTGAGTCCATATGGAAACCTTGTGTTAAGTAGTTCCAAGGTAATGAATCGGTTGCTGTTGCCCAACCCGTAACAGGATTTTGTTTTCCTTTATATTGTAAGAACGACAAATCAGGGCCCAACTGAGTTGAAAATCCAAGATACGTTCTTCTAACTATATCACCAGGTGATTCGATTGTATCTGAAGATCCACCAAATGGAGGGTTATAAATTACTTCACCAGGGTAGTTATACTTTGTTTTGAATATAGCTATTGGTGACTTATTATCGTTATTTTCATAAACTCTCTGAGTATATCCATAGAAACCACAAGGTAGTGCGTCTAATGGATAATCGTTAGCCATATCAACCATTATGTACTTAGAAAGAAGTGCGTATTCTCCATCAACTGAACCTACCTTCTTAGCTATGAAGTTATTTGACGCAGGATCCATAGTACAATTCGTGAATTTTTCAATTACAACTGGATTCGCATCTGTATCAAAGAAACTTCTAACGAGTACATCAAAAGTCATATTGTTAAATGAAATGTTTGCAATTGAAACTTTAATTTCAGTGTTTGCTTCTGTACCATCACTAATTGATACAAATCTGAAAAGATTATATACCTTATTTCCTCTTAGTTCAGAAACCAAATAAGGAGTCTTAGGTGTTGTATATCTTTCTAAATTCCATGCGATAGAATTAACCGCTCTACTTCTTGCACTTGGAAGAGCAACAAGATCACAATTAATACCTCTTATATATCCTTTGTTGTATAGATAGTCTAACATTCCAGGATAAATTTCCTCAACAAATATAGGAACTTCAGTTCTTGATTTACCAAAATTATCTATACCTAAAACCTTAGTCATAAATTTACTATCAGAACCCAATAAAGATGTTTCGAAAGAAAACGCAATTGAATCGTTTGTTATACCTGAAATTAAGAAAGTTGCATATGGGTTTTTACTCACACCTGAGTAAGAACCTGAACAAACTAAAGTAACTCCAGTACTCGCAGAAATCTGATATACAGGACCGTGATTAACACTTGTACTTGAATTTGTGTATAGAGAAATACCTCTAGATCTCAAAGTTGCCACTACCAAGTTATTATATTCAGAATATGCAGTACCCGATAATGTATAAACATTACCAGATATTGTACCACTAAATGTACTACTAGCCCCTGTAAATAAATCAGTCACAACATAGTCCCAAGAATATCCTGAATAACTATTTGCTGAATAATTTGAGAAGGTAGCGTAATACCAAGGATCGTTATCTCCTGCGGATAGATCATTAGACAGTATATCTACAGAATCAACACCAAAGATGTTATTAACGTTGGTATAAGTTGCCGATAAAGCATTATAATCACTACTATTAATTGCCCCATAAGCAATTAAAGTTGTTGAGCTCAAAGATGGTGCATTTGCTATTTCAGAAAGAATAACATCGAAGTCATTATTATAAGTTGATGTTGACCCATCACTTAATGTGTAAACGTTGTTAATATTATCATCAATTTCAGGTACAGTTGCCCCTAAGAGTGAAACAGTACTCGCACTAGAAACACCTGAAAAAGTCACACTCCAAGGAGTTGCGGTTGCAGGATTTAATCCAACTGTTGTTCCATCAACATTTGCGGTCAATCTCAAAGACCAAGATGGACCCGCATCATATCCTGACAATCCAAGAACTCTCGTTACGAAAAGTTGGTTTGATTGTTGCAAGTATGATTTCGCAATATATGCGGCTTCGTATTTAGGGATTTGAGTTCCTACAAATTTTGTTGGTTCAGTACCACCAAAATAAGCTTGGAATTCGTCATAATTTGTAATAAAAATAGGTTCGAAAGCAGGTCCTTTGATGGTTTCACCAACAAGGCCAAGTGTAGTCACACCAACGCTCTGAGCCACAAAGGATAAATCTGTTTCTGAAGTATAAACACCTGGAGAAACAAAGACCTTCTGATTAGTTTGAACTGTAGCCATTATAATATTTTTCTTGTTTGATTTATTTTATTGATAAATATTCTTATCTGAATGAAAAAACTTTACTTTTCAATATCTATTTATAAACAGGAAGAATTTATTCTGCCTTTTTTCTGCCTATGTCAAAAAATATTCGTAAGGAAATCAAGAACATCAAAATTTCAAAAGAATCTCACGACGCGCTAAAAAAGTATTGTGACAACAAAGGTCTCAAAATCTATAAATTTTTAGAGAGTCTGATATTTGAAAAATGTAAAGAAAAAAAAGATATCTACGGAGAAAACTAAACTAACTTATTTGTGAACAAAATATTGCTTTCTTGTGTAGGGTCGGACTTCGTTATTTCTAATCTTAATATATCGTTTGTGTTGATTAGAATTTTATTTACATCAGTACCATAAAATTGAGAGTTGATATAAACATCCCAAGATGTCACATTATTGGATGAATCTACAGTCATATCCACAGTATAATTTTGAACTTCATCAACTATAGTAGTACCAGATGGGAAGAGAAAATTCTGAGTGAACAAATCTGGATTTTCAGGAAATTTCTTTCTTCTTCTCCTAGCAGTAGACGTATCAACTTCCATCATAGTAACAACTCTAGAAATAGCAGGCTTTACCTTGAATTCTTCTTCGTCAATCAAATAACCCAACATAGTAAAATCATAGTTTTGTACATAGTACTTTCTTTTGTCCAAATCCATAACACTTTCGTCACTAATATTATTCATAATAATTGGAACATATTGTCCTTTAATGAAAGTATATGCCTGTCTTGATGAAAATTTTTGTAAGATAATTTTATTGAACTGATTTAGTTCTCTCATTCTATTACATACTATTCTGACATTGTATACAATATCGACAGGTACAGGTTGTGGTATTTCATAAATGTCCATACCTTGTTGATTACCATTCCAAGTAGGAACCGAAGCATAATAGAATGGCTTTCTGTTAGGTATTGTATACTGTAAAGAAGGATTAGTCCCGTACTTTACATCGGGATTTCTAACAACCGTAATAAATGGAGGTACAGGATTAAAATCATAATCTACAAATTTCCAAGTTTCTACAAATTGAGACCAGTTTTGAGTTGTTAATATAATATCAACCAAAGGAACAACCTTACCTGAGGTTGTCATATAAAGATCATTTTTTACAAAATCTAACATACCCCTATCTAAATCCGCATGCAAAACTGATTTTGGGAGATAAGTACCATCTTTGTTAATATACTCAAGAAGTTGTTCTCTTCTTGAAAGAAGTGTCTTCTTAGGTACTAACTCTAAATCTTTTATAACTTTTTTTGGGAATGCCATATTATAATCTTGATTGATATTTTATAAAAAACGAATTAGGTATTTTACTATGACCCAAGTTTACCCTCTCGGCTGAAGACCCCATTTTATCTTTAGATAGTAATTGATTCTTACCAATGTATGATAACTTACCTCCCCAATTTTTATCATTGAACATTAATCTTACTTTATCACTTGGTATTGCAAAAGAAGATACATAACTATCTTTAGTAGATGGATCAATAAGTCCGACAAAGTTGAACTTGTCAACAAGAGGCCAAACCCTATGTCCGCCCGCGGAAAATCCACTAACAGAACTTATTTTTTTATCACCAAGGAAACTGGTGACATCACTTATATTAGAAGTGAAAGGAACAAATAAAAAATTTTTTGTCCTTAATAGTTCAGATGGTACTTGTTGTTTCATCCAATTAGGGTTGGCATAGCTTATTCCACCGAAAACGACCGCAAAAGAATCGTCCTTAGGTTCGGGGGCTTCGTGTAAAATAAAACCTTTATTATTTGTCTTTGATAATGTGTCTTTGTAAAATTTTTTTCCGAATTCACTTTCGTAGGCCTTTCTGGTCAAAGGACCATAAATCCCATCAACACCATCCTTGTTAGGACCGGTTTTACCCAAATCGTATTTGCCCTTGAGATCTTTTTGTATTTTGATAACTTCAGGATCTACTTTTTCAGACAATAACTTTTTCTGAGACTCTGTTATTATTACTCTCATAATCCTTTTAATTCTGGTTTATCCACGATAAAAATTTTATCTTTGCTGTTTATCATATAAACTTCATCAGCACCAAATACAGGTATCTCCGTGTCTTTAATTACGAATGATTCGTGTTTGTACGGATTATAAGTAACTATTTTGCCGTCGGGGTTTTTTGGTAATTCTTCACAAGGATGTTCACAAAAATCAACTAATGTTCCTATCACAAAGGCATGAACATTTTTCCTTTTTTCTACGTTAACTTTTTCTCTACCTCCCTTTCTTACTCTAAACTCTACATTTTTTAATTTAACAAAATCTGCATGAAGAAAAACAATCCCCGATTTTTGTACCGAAAAAGTATGTTTATGTAGGTTATAATAAACCATAACTTTCTCACCTATCAAATTTTGAGACAATACATTTTTTTGAGATTCTGTTACTAAAACTATCATAATCCTGTGAATTCATTTTTATTTACTGGCGTTGCCAAAATTGTTCTGTAAAAAGGTTTGTACCCACCATAAGTATGTTTATTATCAGAAACAACTTTACCATCATCAGCGACAGCGTAATACCTAACTCTATCTTCTGTTTCATAATAACCCAAATAATCACCAAACGCAATTTCAACTTGTAGATCATCCAAAAGTTTTTGATAAAGTGAAAATCTCATATTTCCTGGTTCATCCAAATGTATTTTAGACTGAGCAATTCTTTGATTTGTTGGAGCCATTATCTGTACATATCCTTTCAACTCTACAGGAGGTAAAAATTTAATTCCGTCCTCAACCGCCTCACCATAAACGTCATCGGTCTTGGTTTTATATCTATCTATTCTGTAGAGTATTACTGTAAAATTCATATCCCCTTGTAACCATTCTTGTCCCATCTCCACATCAAGAGAATAGTCTTCTCCACCAAAGAATTTACCAAGTCTTGTTATAGGTACTAATTTTTCCATATATTGATAAATACCACAAATATTATTACATTTATCCAAATATTTTATGAAAGTATTTCCATCTATAAAAATATACTTAGACGAGAGTCCTGTTCACGGGTGGGGTGTATTTGCTTCTCAAAACATCATTAAGGGTGAGGTATTTGAAGTATCTCCTATTATCGATATGGAAATACCTAAAGGAGAAGGGAACCCTATGTTAATGAATTATAGGTATAACTGGCCTCAAGGTACAACCGATTGGGATAAACAGGTAATTGCTGTAGGTTTTTCTTTGCTTTATAATCATAGTGATGATTCTAACGCTGGTTGGAGATCAAATTTGGAAACTAATTGTTTTGAATTTTATGCATTGAGAGATATAAATCAGGGTGAAGAAATTTTTATCTATTACGGTGGAAGTGAGTATTGGAATGATGGTAGAACAAATATTAATATAATTTGATGAGTACTGAAATAAGTTTGGAATCTAAGGCAATAACTTTACTAGAGAACTATGAAGGAGGCAACAACTTTATTTTAGAACTTAAAAGAAAACAACAAGTTAATAAAAAGTTCTATCCAACAAGAAGTCAATCAGAGTATATTATAAATTTTCACGATAAACAACCTAAAGTTGCTAAAAAATGGGTTGTGTTAGATTCTTATTTTGCATTAAAGTTCGCCAACGATTGGAACTTAATTAGAATACCTGAAAAGTTTTGGATTGAAAAATTATTGGCGGAAAAAGAAAAGGCGTACCACGTTTGGGGTAAACTTGAAGAAGACGACCAACTAAAAGATTATTGGTTACCGAAAGCCGCAATTATTAAAGATAATACAGTTAAGGATATTGTTGTAGATTATGATAAATACAAAAATAGACCGCCATTAGAACATCAAAAAGAGGCAATACAAAAGTTAGTTGAAAATAAAAAATTCATTTTGGCTGACGATATGGGATTGGGTAAAACTACAAGTACAATTATTGCAGCGTTAGAAACTGGCGCCAAAAAAATATTAATCATATGTCCTGCAACTCTGAAAATAAATTGGAAGAGGGAAATTGAAAACTATTCTGATAGATCAATTTTTATTTCCGAGGGTAAAAGTTTTAGTACCGATCACGATTTTGTAATAATAAATTATGATATCCTAAAAAATTTCCACGACACAAAAAACAAAAAAGATACTATAATACAAAAAGCAAAATTTGATTTAGTAATCATTGACGAAGCACACTATATAAAAAACGCTCAAGCCCAAAGAACCAAACTCATTAACGATATTGTAAAAAATGTAGATAGACTTTGGTTATTGACTGGTACCCCTATGACTAGCCGACCCATTGATTACTACAACTTATTAAGTTTGTCTGACTCACCTGTTGCTAAAAATTGGATGGCATATGTAATAAGGTACTGTGCCGGTTATCAATTTAAGGTTGGGAATAGAAAGATTTGGAATATTATGGGTGCATCAAATTTGGATGAACTTAGAGAAAGAACATCATCTACAATTTTAAGAAGATTAAAAGAAGATGTTTTAGATTTACCGGAGAAAATAATAACTCCAGTTTATTTGAAGTTGAAGTCGAAAGAGTATGAAGAAGTTATGGGGGAATATTACAATTGGTATGAAAAAAACCCCGAAGAATCCAAATCCCTAACAGTACAATTTACAAAACTTACAAAAGTAAGACAAATAATTGCCAACGAAAAAATTAGTCAAACTATTGAAATTGCAGAAAATATCATTGAACAGGATAAGAAAGTGATAATTTTTTGTAATTTTACAGAATCACTAAATAAAATAGTTGAACATTTTGGAAAGGCGGCCGTAAAGGTAGATGGGTCTATGTCAAAACCTGAAAGACAAAATAGTGTAGACCAATTTCAAGAAAACCCTAAAATAAAAGTTTTTGTTGGTAATATCAAAGCTGCTGGTGTTGGTTTGACTCTTACCTCAGCAGAAGCGGTTATAATGAATGATCTATCATTTCTACCTTCTGATCACGCGCAAGCTGAAGATAGGGCATATAGGATAGGACAGAAAAATAACGTATTAGTGTATTATCCAATTTATGAAAACACTATCGAAGGGGTTATATACGATATTCTAAATAATAAAAAACAAGTGATCGCCACAGTTATGGGAGACAACCTGAACTCTTCGGATTTTGTAGAAGAGATATTGAACAAAATTAACTCCTTTAGGTAAAACACCAACTTTCAGGTTATTTATATTAAAAAGAAAGAATGGACAAAAATGAAAAGAAGATTGATCTAATAAAAAAGAAGATTAGTGAATCAAAAAAAGAAACGGAGAAAAAACTGATAATATCAGAAATGAAAAAAATAGGGATAGAAAAACTTCCTTACTCCTACTCAGCCCTAAAAAAATTTATAGACTCTGAAACAATGTCAATCCATTATAATAAACATTATAAAGGATATGTCGACAAGTTAAATGCCGCACTTCAGAAAAGAAAAGGAGGAGACAAAGATTTAGAAAAAATTATAAAGAACATTTCCAATTATTCACAAAGTATAAGAAATAATGCAGGAGGGGCGTTTAATCATGCATTATTTTGGAACATGCTTTCTCCCCAAACAAAAAAATTAGAGGGAGAACTTCTCAAAAAAATTAATAGGGATTTTGGATCTTTATCGGAGTTCAAAAAAAAGTTTGAAGAGATTGCAAAAGAAAGGTTTGGATCTGGTTGGGTTTGGTTGGTTTTAACCACTCAAAACAAATTAAAAATTATGTCAACCCAAAATCAAGACAACCCATTAATGAATGTTATTAAAGATGGTGGATTTCCGCTTTTAGGGTTAGATTTGTGGGAACATGCTTATTATCTTAAATATAAAAACAAAAGAGACGAATATATTTCTAATTTTTGGGAAGTTGTGAATTGGGATTTTGTTTCCGAATTATTCAAAATGAAAACAGAAACTTCTTTATTAGAACAAAAAGACTATCAAATTTTAATGGAAAATATTGTAAGACCTGAATTTTGTGATCCCAAAGAAGTTATATTCTTTAACGAAATGATCAACAATTATGAATTGAAGAAAATTTATAGTGATGGAATTACAAGAATATTAAAATCTGTTTTTTCAAAATATTGGGTAGAAAATCCAAAGAACGAAATGTCAGGGTTTTATGGGGTAGAGTCTCAGGGGGCTAGATCTGTATTAAATAATTTGAATACCAATTTCAATACGTTCTGTCTTTTATCTAAGGCGGTAAATAAGTTGATTAAAAATATTGGTAGACAAGATAGAAATTTTGATTTTTCTAAAAAAGAAAATAGAAATAAACAAGAAATTATTAGGTTTCTAACTGCGGTAGATTACTTCAAAAAAGATATTTTTACCAAAAGGAACGAAGATTTTGTTAATATAATAAAAGTACTTCTAACACTATGGAATAGGGGACAAAAATCCGAAAATAGTGTTTCTAAAAAAATTGAATTGTTTTTTGGTAATGATGCCAAGATTCAAAATGTAGGTGGCCACGGAGTAAGAATGGACGCCCAAAAAGGAATTGACATTATTGTAATCAAAGATGAAAAAAAGTTTACTGGTCAAATAAAACCCTATAGTGATATATTAATTTCTGACTCAAATATTATTGTAAAGTCTTCAGGTAATGTTAAAGAATACTCTACAGACTGGTTAATATTTTTTAACCCTAAGACTAATAAAATTTTGATATTCAAAAATAATGGTAAAATTGTTGAAGGTAATTATGTTTTACCTCAAAGTTCCTTGTTATTCGAAATAGAATAAATAACATATTTATTGATATGCCAGTAATATCAGAACCAGAAAGAAGTCAAATTTATACGAGAATCAAACACCTATTAGGTGCGCCAATTAGAAGTGTTGAAGTTGAGGATGAAATGATGGATTCCTTGATGGAATTATCTATCGGAGATTACGAACAATATATTTTGGATTGGTTAATTGAATCTCAATGGGTTAATTTAGTTAACTTGGATATGAGTGTTCAATCGGTTGCGAATGCACTTATAACAAGGACTATGAGTTTTGAACAACAATATCAATATTCATATTCAAAAATTGTGGGTCTACAAACTGTTGGTCCTTGGGTATTGAAAAAGGATTACTTTACTCTCGAGAGGGGTAAGCAGGATTATGTAATACCCGCAGGAAGAGAAATTAATGAACTTTTATGGTTTAGTAACCAACCTTGGACTGTATTTGGACCTTGGGGTGTAGGTGGGTTCGGATTTGACGGTATAGGATTGGGTGCGAACCAAGCAGGTTATGCACAACTTGGATATCAAGGGTCATACTTTATGATGTCTGGTTTTGATTATTTAATTAGAGCTCAAGAGGCTAATATTTTGAACCGAATCTTAGGTGGAAGTATGACCTATAGAATAACAGCTCTTCCTGACGGTCAAAAACTAATTCACCTAATGAATACACCTGGTGGAAGATTTAACTGGTCAAATTATAGTTTATACGCTGGAAAGCAAGTTTGGTATTGGTATTATGATACGGTAGGAAAAGATAGAGATGATTGTTTGAAATCAAATCCTGATATCATAAAACTCCCATCTGACGTACCATTAGGTAAATTAGAATGGGTTGACTTAAATGAACCTGCAAAACAATGGGTTAGAAGATGGTTTACCGCTTATGTTAAAGAAACATTAGCTAGAGTTAGAGGAAAATATTCAGGAAATCTAAAAACACCAGATTCTGAAATACAAATGGATTATCAAAGTCTACTAACAGAATCGAAAGACGAAAAATCAAAATTAGAGGAAGAACTTAAACTAAGACTTGAGAGATTAAGACCTGAAAAACAAATGGAGAAGGAAGCTTTGATAGCCGAGAATTTGAATAAACAACTAAAATTCCATGCATTCCCAAGACAAATATATGTAATTTAATATGGCAATAATTAAAACAATACCCGCTCAGAGATTAGTTCACGGAAAAATTATTGACACCTCCGAAGTTTCAATCGTTTCAGAAAGAGAATATTCAACAACTGGAGAGGATTGTGTTATCGTTAGAGGGGTTGCTGAATGTACTCTCACATTAAACTCTAGAACAACTGATCATACAGTAATAAAGGCAATGAATCTTTTAACAATTAAACCTGACGTAGGGAAAATTGATGAAGAATTCGATGAAATTGTAATGGATAAAGGTGCCTGTGTTGAGTTCAGATTTTGTGGAAATACTTGGTATATTCTTTCATCAGACGGTCTGAAGCAATCCTAATTTTTGTTCCCATCCTTCCTCGGCCAACTTGTACATATAATCAGGTTCTAAACCTCTTTTTTCCCAATAACTAACTTCTTGTTCGGTTATTTGTAAAACGTCCTCATCTAATTTATCTTGGTCACCATCTTCAAATGGTATACCGTTAATTAATTCACACTGAGATGTAGTGAATATACCCCTATCTTTTGGGTCATCAACAAGGAATAAATCTCTAACCTCTTGTTGGAATACCACCAACAACGGCTCAATTCTTTTATTGAAGGTTACGATGGCACGCGGAACGTTATAATCACCCGTCAATTCAGGATCTTTTTCTAAGATATCTTTATCCAACATATAACAATTAACCATAACCCCTTCAGTAATTGGTTTTGCCTTTGGATTGTTGTGTAGTAATACTGAGTTAGTATCTTTGATTTGCTTTACGGTCATTTTTTGTACATCTCCTTGTGAGGCCTTTGTTCCATTATTCACATACATAATAACGTCACCAAGGTTGACACCTAAATTTTCTTGAATTGCCAATTCCATATGGGCCATTCTACTCATACTATTTCCAGCTTTGGTTTTCTGAGTCAATCTTTTTTTATAGTCATCTAACGTTAGTTTGACTTTGGCTCTTTGTGCAATTTTTGAAAGAGGAATTTTTTTATCAAAAATCTTTTGTAGATACTCATAATAGTATTCTATGAAGTCTTTTCCATTTCCTTCTAAAAGTAATTTGATCCCTTTATCCAAAAACTCTTCTATGTATAATGGGAGTTTTTTTGATTTGATGGAGTTACCTGTCAATTTGATTTTACCCTTAGCATCCATAACCGCATAGTTTTTTCTTGCTAAGTTGATACAAGATGGCCAAACACCATCAGTGTCTAGTGCCATCTCACCCCTCATAAAAATATCATTATACTCTGCAACATCGGCATCAGGGCCTTTATAAACCTTTCCTTCTTTGACTTTCCAGTTCAAACCACGACCAACATATTCTCTTGTGTCAACATCATCAGGACTTGAGAAGTTGACACCATCCGTATCCATTACAAGAGGTGTGTATCCTCTTGACATAAAAAACTTAATCATTTGACGGAGATACTGGCGACCTGTACAGGTAATTTGTTCACCCATATACATATCTCCCCATGCAAATACCTGAGGTGCGGATAACGCACCGAACATAGAGTTAATGAAAATTTTAATAGGTAATTGTTTGTTAGAATAAGATGCCGAAAGAATCGGGTCAGTTTTTTCGTATTGTTCTGCAAGTTGTTTATACCTAATACGTGCATCACGGAAGTATTTTAACATTCCCTTCATTGCGCCTGTGACATCACAATCAGGAAATACATCGTGTACGAGCTGAATTGAGGGGTATAGGGACGAGAAGTCCAACTTAAGTACATTCTTACTATACCCAACCTTAAGTAGTCTAGAAAGACCTCCTACGAAGTCAGTCTTATGTTGTTTTGCTGGTATTGCCAATCCGTGTTTGTACGACCAAGCTAACATCAACATTTTCCAAAGGGTTGCGGTACCCATAGTTGACACTCTTTCATAAGTGGTTGGGATCATTGCCGCCAACAAGAAAGAAGCTTGATTAAACTCTTGATCAACCTTTAAGGTTTCTTCCAAGTCATCATCGAGATATCGTTCAACCAAATTATCTCCCGTTGTTTTAATATAAACCCCAGGGAACTTTACATCCAAATCAGAGTATTCTGAAATCTTTTTGTATTTCCCATTTTTTATATTTAACCAATATTCGTTCTTTTCACGATACATTTTACCAATGTTCTCGTGATCAATATAGACTCGATCTTCAGCTTCCGCACCTATGTATTTGGTAATGTACTTAAGACCCGCGGCCTTGATACTTGAGTTGATTGCCTGAGCTCTGCGAACAGCGTGTATAATGTCTATCACATTATAACCCCAAATTGAAGTTTGGGTATAGGTTTCGACCTCATTTGCCAACTTCAACATATTATCCTTTCTAGTGTAAGAATGATCAGGATGTAGTGATTTACAAACCTTTTTAGCGTCAATACCAAGAATTAAACACCTATTAAAAATCCAATGCCAGTCGAAGTTCGCTGAATTATAACCACCAATAATACTTGGTTTTATTTCATCTATAATTTTGAAGAATTCTAAAATCGCACCTTTTTCTTGGGATTCGTCCAAACATTCGATAACCCTATGGTAACCTTTATTTGTTTTAATTCCGATCATAAAGATTCTACCATCTTTTGGATCTAAGGCATCTGTCTCCAAGTCAAATACTAATCTAGTCACCTGATTGTAATCGGTAAATCCCTTGAATAATCTTTTTTCTTTGGAAATTAGATATTGTTCTACTGGTGGTAAAACAATTATTTTATCCTTTGTCTTTTCACCCCACGGGTCACAACCACCATCTCTAAAGAATTGAATTAATTCTCTATATCCCTTTAGTGATCTTACGAGATACGTTAATCCATTTTTTAACCTTTCGTTATCACCCGTATCAAGTTTTTCAATAACAATTCCATACTTGGACATTGCCTCCTTTTGAGCCATTTTGGAATCATTATAGAACTTAACGTCCTTAAGATCCCCAACCCAAGCAAATGGAATGAATGTATCTTTTCTAATTTCTTTACCCTTACCAGGTATTTCTTTTACTTTGAATATTGAGTTAGAGGCGTAATCAAACTCTATTGCAACTATAAATTCTTCAGGATCATTTCCTTGTAGAAATGATTCAATTTCCTCATTTGATATCATATAAAAAGTTTTTTTGGTGTATTAGCTTTCACACTATCGTGAAGTTTACCTTACACTATAAATATAAAAAAACTTATTGACGATAACAAATTAACAGCAGGGATCTGTGGCAATAAACGAATCCTGTACGTTTATGTATAATTCTTCTCTCAAGGGTAAAATTAGATTTCCCTCATCATTCTTTATTAAAAATTGACCTTGATATCTTCCAACTGTATTTGTATCTCTTTCCGTAAATTTGAAATATACATAATATTCAGGTGGAGAACCGTCAGGTAAAATCAAAGGGACTATATATGCAGGGGCTCCAACAATTTTAGGAATTCCGTTTGCAGTATTTACCATAGAAAAATAAATCGTGGAAACTTCTAGTGATTCCATAAGTTCCATATATCCGGCTCTACCGTCCTTTACAACCTGCATTTTTAATACAGGTAGGTTTGCATTCTTTTTAATAAAAAATTCCATACCAATAAATATAAGGTTAGGATTCTTTACGCAAATCTTTTGAATAATGTTCGAACCTATTATGTTCTGTTGGTGTTAATAGTAAAAGTCCTGAAGATATTTCTTCTTTTTTTGATAGTTGGTAAATGTGACTCATCCAAGTTTGTTCAAAAGGGTGTGCCCATTTTGTTTCAAGAAACATTTTTTTATTCCCTGTCTTACTAACTATTTGAGGCCAATTACAATAATAAACTTCACCAGTTGCATACGGAACTGATTTATGCGTTAAAATATTTTTGAATTGTGTCTTCGGTGCGTTTGGATCAGTCCCTATTTTAGGTAATGTCTTATTTTCAGGCCAGAATTTTTCTCTTACTTCTTGAGGAACGTTATACCAAGACCACTGAGTACCATTATCACCATAAAACTCCGTGTAGTTCAATTTTAAGAAATCTAAATTTTCTTTTTTTATAATATCCAAAGAAAGTTTATATAAGTTTTTCACAACTCTGTTAAAACCATTTCTACAAGTTTCACCTTCTTTATTGAAGAAAAACATATCATCTTCAAAAAATAAATAATAATCCAAATTAGTTGTTTCAAAATGCTCGGCAATAAATTGACGACCACCACAAATTCCTAAGTTGTCTTTTTTAATATGTTCAAAACCATATTCCTCACAAAGTAATTTATATGCGTCATATGTTGAAGGATCTGTTGAGTTATCTAACAAAAACTTAGAAGTTTTGTTTATATAATCTTTATCATACAACAACATACTATCAATTAAAGTTCTAAATTGACTCGGACTGTTGAATGTTATAACATATAACGCAACTTTTGAGGTGTCTAAATTGTTATCAGAAGATTCTACTCTACTCTCAGATTTAACTTTTAACTTATCGTTTTTTAGATCTTCGAAGAATTTATTTACCAAACCATTCGATTCAATCTCAAAATAATTTATTATCTCGGGATGTTTATAACACATAATTGAAAATATGGACTCTTCAGTTCCCATATATCCTTCATTAAGAGTATTGCTCAGTAAGTCATAATAAATTGAATTTATTTGTCCGATAGAATCTTTTGGCCCACCAAAAAAACCACCTCTTGCAACTTTTGTAACCTTTTTACCTGCGTATTCGTTAATTTTATTAAATTCAAATCCGTGGATTTCGTTGTTAGCTTCGTAAGGAAAACAAACGAAAGAGAACTTGGAGATGTATTTAGTGATTTTGTCTAAAACGTTATCGTGTGTAAAGTAACCAGGATGAACTGTACTTGTTAATCCTCCATCTATCCAAAACATATACTCCGAATCAAATTTATCCATAATCTTAGCGTCGTGCAAAAGGAAAACTTTTGACATAACCAAAGGATTATAATATTCTAATTTAGCTTGAGTTGACTCAGAAAGCCAAGGTGATAAGTTATACCATTTCGGATCAGTTCTAATTTCTTGAATTTTGTCAAAAAAATTGTTTTTGAACCAACTTAAATCTCTTTTTATAAATTGAGTATTCTCAGACGATCTTTTAGAAAATACAAAATTTTCAAGTTCGTCATCTCCAAAAATTATTAGGTTTTCTTTTACCTCTAATAACTGACTTAATTTTTGTAAATAATGATCATAACCTCTACTCCAACCTTCAGAAAGTGATTCTCTTCTGATGTTCCATAATCCAGTTACTAACGTAACTTTTTTTCCTTCTTGAGTTATTTTTTTTGGGAAAAGATTTGTATGTAATTCTTCTGTCAGACCAACAACGTCCTGACCATTTATCTCATATTTGTAGTTATTTTCCTCAAATGTTTTGATAATTTTTTCTTTTTCCTCCGACTCCAAATTTATCCACTCTAACCTTACCACATTAGGTCTGAATTTTTTTAGATCTATTTGTTTGAAAATCTTATAGTCGTGTCCTTCGGCATCTACTTTTACGACATCAAAATTTTTAATTTGATGTTTTTTTAATAAAGAATCAAAAGTAATACAGTTAACACTCACAATTTTACCATATTTTTCTACGGTAGGTTTATCTCCTTCACTTCCTAGGCCATTCTTAGGAGGGTAAACAGCACTCATACCATAGAAACAATTATGAACTAATCCTTTATCAATCGCTTCTTGATCAATTGTCATCATATCGATAGTACCATCATACTCTGAAATTGCACTATTTTCAAATAAATTATGTTCACCTAAATTACTTTTTAATTTCTCAAATAGATATGGTATTGGCTCCACATAAATTCCTCTGAATTTATAGGTGTTAGTATACCCAATCATTTCGTCGAACAAAACACCGTCCATTGCACCGATGTTCATTACAAAAACTTCTTTCTGTACTCTACCTAAATGATGTAGAGCTTTGTCAAAAAAATTACTCATTTACAACTTTTTTTTTACACAACCAAACTACTTTTTGGAATTCTTCTTGATTGTAACTAACTAAATTATTAGGTTCAAAAACCTCTTGAATATACTTGTCTTCTATTTCACACCAAAGCCAAATCTTGTTGTTGATATTCTCTTCAAAATAGTCTTTGTTGGGACAATAATCGTGCGCCATAATAAAATCACCATTCTTCAAAAACGCAGATAATTTCTTGAATTCAGTAATTTTATATCCTCCATCACACAAAACTAAAGTTGTACCTTCTTCTTTTATAAAAGGTTCAACCAACTCAGGTCTCATCAAATTGAAATATGAATGGTCAAAAATATTATCGTGTAATATTTCAACCCCTCTTTCTCTTAATAATCCGAATGACGGATGTATATTAACTTCAAATGTTTTTATTTTAGTATCGAATAAACCTAACTCATCTAAAGTATCCCTCAAAAAGAGAGTGAATCCTCCAGATGCGGTTCCTATTTCTAAAATTCTTTTAGGCTTTATTTCACTTAAAAATTTTCTGAAGATATCGAAAACATCTTCGTGTTGTTGTACAATTAAATTTTTATACAAACAATGACCTGTAACTTTTTTTATTTCTTCCATAATTCTAATTCTAATAAATCAAATGTTAATTTTTCGGCATTTCCATTTAGTATGTTTTTCTCAGACCACTCTCTTAAATTGTTTGAGATATAATCAAGAAAAACATAATCATCCTTAACTTCATTATATTTTTCAATATAAAGATCTGCAACGCCTTCATCACCATTCTTTTCATATGCAACATAAGCGTGTTCTCTTGGTATTGAAATATAAT
>Ga0209770_10000474_pt1 | contig 22199 bp, 18 predicted proteins | sample LauGreSu1BDMLBDD_2_FD_187572 | JGI IMG/M metagenome (GOLD analysis project Ga0209770, IMG submission 187572) | Freshwater lake microbial communities from Lake Michigan, USA - Su13.BD.MLB.DD (SPAdes) (version 2) | ecosystem: Environmental > Aquatic > Freshwater > Lake | place: Lake Michigan, USA...
AAAAAACTGGAACCTTTAGCGTTAGCGGGATATAAACCCAAAGAAGAAGTCGGTTCTGATGCCGAATCCGGTTCTAGTGTTGGAAGTGGGAGTGAAAGCGGGAGCGACGTCGGCGATATTACCGATGACGCTTCCAGTATTGCATCATTGGGTGAAAGCGACGATGATGCAACTGCGAGCGTTGGTTCAAATGAAAGTGATACGGAAGAGACTGGAACCACTAGGACCAATGCCGCTGTAAAATCCCCGATTCAAAATATTCAAGACGTTATTTCAAAAGCTGCCGATGCGGTAAGTTCTGGTGCGGCACAAGATGCGATTACGGAACTGGTTTCTGGAAGACGTTCAGGAAAAGGTTCAGGTTCCAAAAAAAGTCGAGGAAAAGGTATTCTTGAAAGTATTGCGTCAGCATCAGCGTCATTGGGGCTTGGTGGAAGCGAAGGCGAATATGAAGGAGAAGAAGAGAGCTACGAATATGATAGCGATGACGACGATATGGACAAAAAACTCAAAAAATTTGATAGTGAAGTGCGTGATGACTATTTGGCAAAATTTCATCCTGAGTGTATGATGCAAAATTACGACGAGATATATAACTTAGCACGTGTTGTGCGCGATGACAGGGGGGTTATCGTAGACGAGTTGCACAAAACATTGCCTTTATTGACAAAATACGAACGAACGCGTGTGCTTGGACAAAGGGCAAAACAAATCAATGATGGTGCAATTCCGTTTGTCAAAGTTCCTGAAGGTGTTATTGACGGCTACTTGATTGCCTTGAAAGAACTGGAGGAAAAAAAGATTCCATTTATTATAAGGCGACCATTACCAAATCGTGGCTCTGAATATTGGCACCTTGAAGATTTACAGATTATTAACTAAGGTCTTCAACACTTCCATCGTTTACCGCAGTCGAGGCATGTTACAAATGTCGTCATCGGCTCATCTGCTGACCTTGTTTGCAGCTGATAATATGTACACTTCTTCGAACTACATTTGCGACATGTAAATTTATCCGTAGACGCCTCCAATTTGGGTTCATATTTATTCTGATCTCTAATTTTTTTATCTTCAATAAGCTTGTGCCACTTCTCGGGACTCATTTCTTGATGTGTCATAAATGCCAACTTGTGTGCCTGGATTTCCTTGCTTTTCATTTTTTGCAGTATATTTTCATCCCTTAAGTTGATAAATATGGTGCGCAATAAGTCTAAATATATCATTGCAAAATAAGGATTGTCCCATTTTCGCACAACGCATTTGCTTTTTGCTTTTGCAATCGAATAGTTGTAAATTCCTTTTTCTAAATTCGTTGCGATTTCACTATCGCCTAAAACACCTTGCAACTTTGCAGCAATATTTTGGCGGAATTCTATTGGGTTTTGAATTTGTTTCATTGCAGTCTGATTAGTTAGGTCTACGTATATCTGTATATGCAATAATATGTTTATACCTTTATTCAATTTTATAATTCACATAATTAAAATTTATATAATTAAAATTTATATAATTAAAATAGGATAACTAATAAAGTATCATATTTTAGGAGGAAGATGTATATTGTATATCGTATTTCGTGTCGTATCTATATGTTTAAGGAAGATTCAACACATTTGAAACAGAATCCGCAGTATTAAAAAATGCGCTCTTTACTATTTCAAGAACATATACAAAGAATGCCAAAAACATTAAAACCCAAGGAAGAAGAACGAGAAACCATGAAAGCGATGTGTATCCCTTTCTGCAAAGGTATGATAATACCCATGTCCACAATACAATAAATACACCTTGAACAATATAGGACGTTCGCGACTCTTTTTGGTATGTAAAGTTCAAAGATTGAACCATCGGGCTATTGGACTGATGTACTTCAAGTTGCTGTGATATGGCAGAAAGTCCAAAATATGACAATACCAACATAATAACTGATACTACCAGATAAATTTGAGCAGGTGCGCAAAGTTTGTCAAACATTTTATTTGTTTATTGTTTATATATATTTTAATAATATAATATTTTTATTTATTGCATTAAAATATTATACTATGTCCTTTGCAAATATTCTTAATTACGTATATGTGTATGTGTATGTGTAGTCTTCTTCACTTAACTCGCTAGAGTCGTTTGATTTATATCCGTCGCATAATTCTTCTTCTATTTTCGATGACTTGATATTTTTCGTATTATGGCTCCCTACAACGCCTATATGCATTTTTTGTTTTTGATTATTTTTTATATTATTATTCGATAGCACTGAATTTTTCTTTTTGTTATCTAACGGAGACACTATAGCAATATCTATTTTTTTTTCTTTATTATTTAATGTAAAACCCGATGAAGCTAGAGACCCAGACCCAGAGCCAGAGCCAGACCCAGTTGATAAAATTTTATTTTGTTTTAATTTTGTAATTTTATTTTTATTACTCGTAATACTATTATTTTTATTTTTTTTTTTTATGTTAATGCTGTCGTCACTATTATCGCCGTCATCGTTGTCCTCTTCATCGTCGTTATCTTCATCATCACCGACTTCATCATCGTCTTCATCGTCGATATCAGTGTCGCTCACATCATCGTCATCGTCGCTATCATCATCACTATCTTCGTCATCTTCGTTGTCATCGCTATTTACACCACCATCCACTACAAACCCATCTTTCAAATACCCATGTTTTGTTTTTTTTGAATCCGGGATATTCTCTAGCTCATCTTCTTCTTCATCATCGTCATTTTGTGTTGTTACTATAGACTCAAATCCTCCAAATAAATGTTCGTATATTTTATCCCAAAGTGATTCTGTTAAATCAACATAGTTGTTTTTTGCATCATGTGCAATAAGAACGCATGCACCAAAGTATAAATCATGGTCTAATGGCGGTGGAAACTCGTACTTGTTTTCTTGATTTGCCATTCCATCGTCCTTGGCCCACATTTCAACGAATATTTTGAAACTCTGTATATTATATCCCCACTCTGCTCTTTTACAAAACCCTTCGTATTTCTTAATTTTACACTTCTTTGCCAACTCATCTGGTGTTATAGTATCTTTTTTCATTTCGGTTTCTTTAATATCCCCATTTTTTTCAACGACTAACAATGTAATCGTTTGCTTTTCTTTTGTGCTAGTGGATTCGGACTTTTTCGGTGGCATTTTACTATAGTATACCTTGTTTATAGAGAGCTATCTTCTGTAAGATGAATTTATGTTATATGTTTTTATGCAATCGGTTTAAATGGTTTATCGTATATATAAATAATAAAATGCTTAGACGAGCTAATAAAAATAATAGTAATAATAACACTAACAATAACACTAATAATACTAGTAATAATGACCAAGCAAAAATTTACTTTCCAAGTATTCCTGTCCATGTTTTACAAAATGCATTACATGGCGCCCCTAATTCTAACAAAAAACAAAACCAGAACCAAGACATAACCCAAAATAAAACACAACTAGACAAATATATATCTAGCGAAAATCAAAAGACGACTATCTACAGCACTACATCTATTTTAGAAATACTAAACAACGAACTTTATGCAGTTTATCCATCAGACAAAATAATTCTAACATCTTCTATTTCCATTCCTGTTGTGGGTTCGGGTGCAGGATTGAAACAACAACATCAACAACACCCCCATCTCCAACTACTAGTTGACTACTCGGTTATGAAACGTTCGCAAACTCCATCCTATCAAATACCTTACGATTTTAAACTTCATTCATGTCTAGTTAAAAAATATAAAATGAATCTTAAATCAAATACAACTTTTGTGATTGAATATAAGGATAATAAAGTATACGATTTTTATGTTTTGGCAAAGTTATCTGGATTACCCGGATTACCCGGATTATCGGGAAACCGAATTGAAATAGATAATTTTATAAAAGAAGATATAATATCGTTTTTATTGATGCTAAACTTATATTGATAATTATATACTATACAAATGTGGTCGTGGGTATTTAAAGTCGCAGTCGTATCATTTTTGTTCATTTTCTTGCTTCACTATTTATATTCATTTTTTAAAACAACACTTACCTCCCCTAAAATAAAAGATTTAGTAAATAAGCCTATGCGAAAATACGACTCTATTTATGATTCATTAGAAAACAATCAAAGTTATATAGAAGATTCCGAGAGTGCACATATAAGAAATGCTTTACTATCCAACTCTACATCTACGCAAAATCATGTTAAGCAAAATATGAAGGATGAATTGAAAAAGTATTTAAGCGAATTATCCGGAAGTGGTGGAAATAATACGAGTGATACAAATACAAATACAAATACAAATACAAATACAAATACAAATACCGGTGTAAATCTCATGGCAAATCCTGGTGAAAATCCCACGGCAAGTCCATCATCTATCCCAGACTTTGCCATGTCAAATCTATCATCATCGTCATCTTTTTCATCATCTTATTCCATGTTCTAGCACTCAACAACACCTCACTACTATATTACAATATATAACACTATACTATATAACAAAAATAGTTAAAGATTATATCCTAGTATAATATAACATATAGTTAGTTGGTTGGTTGACAAAGAATGCAGCATCATAGAAACCCATACAATACACGCGACTCAGGCTTATCATACCATGAACAAGAGATTCTGATAAAATCATTTCCACATGAAATTAAATTTTCTTATGAAAAAAGCACTCATAAGAAAGTTTTATCTGACTTGTATGTTATTATTCCGAAAGGAAGAAAATATTTTGTATGGTTTACGCACCATGAACGCAAGAATATATGTTTATTTTTAGAAATATGTAATCAAACACACAATATACTCAATATATTTTATCGACATGTATCATTTCATCATGTATTGTCATACGGGACTATTTTTTATGGGACATTATTTAGACAAGGACAAGGACAAGGACAAGGACAAGGACAAGGACAAGACCAATCCGACATATTTTCAGTAGAGAATATTTATTACTATAAAGGGCAAAATATTCAAGATCATACATACGAAACCAAATTAAAAATCATTAAAGATATTTTTGACACGGAATTACAATATAATATGCGATTCCAGTTTCATCCTTCGCAAAAAAGTGTTGTATTTGGTATTCCAGTTATTACAGCATCTTTTGATGAAGCAGTTCGGGTTGCAGGGAAGTTACCATACGCAGTGTATTCGATTCAGTATCGGTATCTAAAGACTACTGGTGTGATTGAATATTACTTATTTGGGGGTGGCGAGAGAGTCGAGAGAAACGATAGAAATAACATTAATATTAAAATAGAGATTATAGAGAAAGTAGACAAGATAGATAAACTAGAGAAACAAGAAATCAGAAAAGTATCAACGTCTTCTTATCCTACATCCAGACCCATGTCTTCTACAAACACAAATACTCGAATATTCTACATTAAGCCAGATTTACAAAATGATATTTATTATTTATACGACGTGAAATCATACACCTTATCTTCACTCATAGATTCGTCTATTATTTCAAAGAATATAGCACATATTCCTGACTATAAGACAAGTGTTTTAATGAATAAATTATTTAGAAATATTAAAGAAAACAGGAATTTAGATGCTTTAGAAGAAAGCGATGACGAAGAAGAATTCGAAAATATCCAAATTGATAAATTTGTCGATTTAAATAAAGTATACAAAATGCGTTGTAATTTTAATTATAAATTTCAGGCATGGGTTCCTATTCAAGTTATTGAGTAAGCGAATATGTGGATAGATGGATATATAAATATTTGATTTTGTATAGATAATATTTTGGACAAATCATTTTTTAATTTTTTATATACGTATTATATACGTATTATATAGATAATATATACTTATTGTAAATGTCTATTCTTCATAGTCAAGGGTCACTTCTAAATGGCGGTAATGCTGTTGGAAATCTTAATGCAAATGGTGGTTCACTTACAGCCACGTCCGGAGCAGTAGCAAATGCTCATGGTCTTCAATTTGGTTCTAATGGAGGAAGTGCTAATGTTTTGAATTCTCCCAATAAAGGATTATATGCAGTTCAAGGTGGAGCAAATTCACCAAGTCATCTTCAAAAACCATTTCCTTCTATGAGCGGTGGTGGCAGAAGACGAAGAAAAAGCAGCAAAACTTCACGCAGAAGCAGAAAAAATAGGCATTCTCGCTCTCGTAGTCGCGGTCGTAAATATGGACGCAAACGTGTTACCAAGACTCGATCCCGTCGCGGAGGAAGATACGCCCAATATATGAGCAACGTCGCATCTAGTTTTGGTCAAACTATGCCAGGATTCCCATTAACATCTAAAATGAGTGCTCTTGCAACCCCAACTCCTTTTCGGCCTTACCAAAACTGCCCAGGAGGTTTGTAAATAAATATCGCCACATCTGCTTTGCAGCAAAAAATATGATAAGAATAAAAATTTTATCATATTTTCTTCTCTTTTCCAAATCTACAACTTTGTAATATCAATTAAGCATCCCTTTCCTGCAAGGCCGGATTTACCTCGCGTAGTTTTTCGTTTCTTTTCATGCATTGAGCTTTCATCGTCATCGATGTCGCTATCACTATATGTCCGCTCATCTACTTCCTCGTTGTCGTTGTCGTTGTCGTTGTCGTTGTCGTTGTCGTTGTCGCTACTGCATTCATAGTTATCATCATCCGCATAATCGATATTCTTACCCTTTTTTGCCATTCCACCTTTTACATTGATTTTTATATTCAGTTTTTCAGCAATACTTTTTCCCTTTGTTGCAGTTTTGGTCGGTACCGCCACTTTAGCTTTGGCCGCCTGTGTCTCTATTTTTTTCGATACACCCACACTCACACCCTCGCCCTTTGGTACCCAGGACAATTTCCATTTCGATAAATCAGTTTTAAATCCTTGCGTATCATATTCAGTATTATCGCACACCAATATTTTATAATCCTGTGACTTATAGTATTTGCGTCGCTTATACCACTGGCTCATAAATATATCATGTCCGTCAATAATATCAATCACAAGTGGCGAACTATGTTTTTGGCGCAGAATTCTGCCCACAGATTGGCATACATCCGTTTTAGGCGATGCCAAAACCAGCGTTGTCAATGTTTTAATATCTAACCCCTCTGATGCCATTGCATACGTCGCTATAATGATCTTCTTTTTTTCACTCTCTTTTAGTGCGGCTTCTTTCATTCCACCAACATAATACCCAACCAATCCTGTTATTCCCTGCGCTTGTGTTCCCGCATCAAGCACCGCTTTTTCGCCTATTTTGCGAGCGGTAATTGCATCATGCAAATAAGTAAGCAGCGTCTTATTATGTGCCAGTATCATAATCTGTTGCGCAGGATTTATATCCAATTCCGCCGCGATGGTGCGCAATATGAATTCGCTGCGTCGATTATAGTTGCACAACTTCGATATCATCGTGCTGAATTTAGGGTTGCCCATATAGTCATACTGCGTCTCGTTGAAAACTTCATCGTCAACGCTATACACGATTCCTTTTACGATAACTTTATGTTCCGATTCCGCCTTCTCTTTATGCACAACCGGCCCAATAAACATCTCGAACACTTTTGTCAGCCCATCTTTGCGCGACATCGTCCCCGACAATCCAAGCGTATATGTCGTATTCACTTTCATCATACACCGCGAAAACACTTCTGCACCCATATGATGACAATTGCTGACAATCGGGTTATAAAATCGTCCATCTTTTAGGCGCAATACGAAGTTGTGATTGTCCGCGACTTCAATATCGTATACGTCGATGTCGCGACGAGGTGGTATTGGTGACGGCGTTGATGTTTTTATATTAGGCAAGCTAAGTGCGTTGTATTCTTCCACCGAAACTTTTTCATAATACAAGAACGCATTCGGTGAGGATGTAGACGGCCCAAGCGGTGGGATTTTATATTTGCCACGACTTTCATAGCCAGGTATCGCACTCGCATCCATATCATACGGATTTGGCGTGTATAGACACTCGATTTTGTCCCCCATCACCAGTTGATTCGCACACTTATACCCACCCTGTGTTAATATTTTATGTTCAGGTGTGCAGACAAATGATCCACCCAGTAAATAAACCCGCAGCAATTCGTCGCGTTGGCGTCTCCAGGCATGTGTCATACTGCTATATTCAAACCGAGACGTAGTGATATTATAACTCAATATTTTCGGCAACTCGTTGCTCACTTTTTTGCCTTGTTCTATTGCATCGGCATCAATACAGGAGTATCCTTGCGTATTATATTGCGCCCATTTCTCGTATAACTTGCCAATCATCATTGGTCCACGTGACGTATGTACAAGTGTATCATACGGAAAACACTCGTCGTATATTGCTAACCCAAACTGCTGGAATGTCTCTTTCGGATATTCCTTCATCGACAACGACTGCAACATACCAATCACAATATCTTTATTTTCGGTGTCAATAATTTGCCCTTGGATTCGCCCGACGCGCGCACCGGGAAGAAACTGCTGGATGCGTTCAATCCACTGATTTAGCAGAAACGATTTATGAACTACCACCAATGTGCTTTTTTGTAATTTAGATATAATATTCAGGGCCATAACAGTCTTCCCCTTCCCTGGGTCTACATCCAGCAGTCCACCGCCACCTGCACCGACGTGTTTAATATACTTGTCCACGATTGCATTCTGGTATGGTCGTAAATCCCCGGCGAATTCTACGTTGATGGTATCTCCTGGTTTGATAAGTATGCGATCTGGTGGTCCGTAGGTCTCGATTCCAAAATAACGTGGAATATATAACTTTAGGGGGGATTCTAAATAAATTGGGAACGGCGTAGGTTGTATCGGCGATTTAGGAATATGCGGCTTCATTGTCAACTCATTGCGAATATAATGTTGCTCATCGACAGACAAACATTCTTTAAATATGGAATATCCTTTTTCTCCTAAATATGTGGAATAGTTCTCATCAACTTTCTTCACAAGAGTCGCGCTCATTTTGTTTTTATTGTTGTAGTTGTAGTTGTAGTTGTTGTTATTGTTATTGTTATTGTTGTTGCGCCTTATATCTTTTACCATATATATTCCCCATGTTAGTTTTTTTCAATTTTAAATAAAGATTAATTCCGAACCAAATATAAACAACAACCAAAAATAAACAACAACCAAAATAAAAAAATATAATAATATGATATACAAAAATGGTTAAAAAAACGTTAAAAATCAATAACTCGATGGGTGGACAATTCGTGTTGCTGATCGTATTTATAGTATATATCGTATTCAATGTCCCTACACCCGAACCTATTGCGTCTCTTATTGACTCAACTCTTGGTTATGTAGTTGTTATTGCATTGTTTGCACTTATGGCAGTAAATTTAAATCCTATTGTTACACTTGTGGGAGTATTTGCAATCTACCTTCTCTTCAAACGCTCTAGTATTTCAACCGGAAGTTTAGCAATGACAAAGTTCCTCCCAAGTGAAAATCTTAAGGGGCAACACTTGAACGCATTTAACCAGTTTCCAGTTACTTTAGAGGAAGAAGTCGTTCAACAAATGGCGCCGCTTCAGCCTGGGCCTCCTATGGGACAAAAGTCATTTGTGCCTGTGATGAATAACCTACACGATGCTACTTTTTTGAACAAGTAAAGTAGTAAGTAAGTAAAGTAGTAAGTAAGTAAGTAAAGTAGTAAATATAGTGAATGGTAATGGTGTGCGTGGATGTACGCGGCGTATAATATGTTATATTTGAATAAGATTATAACATATTAAAAGTATTGATTACGCATATGAAACAATCCTAACTATTTAGGGAGTGTTTGCTGCACCACCAGCAGCACCTGCACTTGCGCTTTTTTTAGTAAAAAAAGCTTTTTTAATTACCCATATGACTATTATACTTACTATAATAGAAATAAGAAATTGAACCACTCCTGATTCTTTTAGACCATCTAACATTTTATTTATACCTGATATTTCACTCGAACTATTATTGGCAGGTTTATATAGTTCTTCGCCTTTTGCACCTGTTGGGTTGCAATCAATATAAATTTCATTTGATTTAGCAGCAGCGCTGTTTGAATTGGGGAATTTTGCACTTTTGTATAACGTATTTGTTTTAACTGGAAACGTCGATGCTGCAATTAAATTTTGTATTTTTGAAACTGCATCACTAGATATATATTGCCCGCCTTTATGTATGTCAAATAAAACATAATTTGTGCTATTTGGTTGGGTACATACACCAAACTTTGGTAATTCTGTTCCAGTGTAGTAATAATAATGCACATTTGGTATAAAATTATTTAGATTAAAATTCTTTATATTTAAGTTTTGGGTATTGGTAGACGAAGACAAAGCCGACAATGAAGACGAAGATGGAGGAGGTGATGGAGATAACTTTGAATATTCATTAATTATATTTTCTAAAACTTGACTACCTGTTTTAGAAGATGTATAATCTGAAGATGCACTCCCGGACTGATATGGAATTGACACTACAAGTTTATCCGAGACACCACCATCATGAAAAATAAGCAATTCCATCGGCGCGCGCTGATTGTCATATGTATGGAGTGAAGGCTGGTAAACACGTATTGAGGTTACATTATATTTTTGACGATTAAATGTGACTTGATGATTTGATCCGTTATTTTTTAGGTCATATTTAATGTCTAAATAATGCCCATTTGAGTCTGATTTATTTATTGAAACTACACAAGCACTATCATTATAATCGTAACCATACGTGCAATATACGTTACATTCTTTAATGGATGGATCTACTGAACTTATATTTATAGGAGTTGAACATGGTGTATTAGATGACATGTTGATTTACTAATATATACTAATATATTTTATTATTTTTTATTACTTCTTTATTTACAAATGATAGTTATAAAGTATGAATATTAAGAAATATATTATAAATACACAATATTATTGCTGTATTCAGAATTAAAAATATATTAGTATATATTAATTAAGTATATAGTATAGTAAAGTTGTTTATATGGTTACAAATTCTAAAAATAAAACCCCAAAAAACAAAAAAGCTATTAGAAATAAATTCTTAAATAATGATATTTCTGGTGTTTCTAATATTTACAAGCATATTAAAAAATTAAGAAAAGAAGAAAATGATAAAAGTGAATTGTTAAAATCTCAGTCTGGTGGGGCAGGTTATACATTAAATTTATATAATACCCCCCCCAGTGATGGTAACAATCATGTATCTGTTCAAGATATACAAGATAAATTAGTTAAACTAAAAATACAATTTACTGATATACCCAACCCTTTGGATATATCAAATGGTAAAATTTTTTTAACATTAAAAGGAGATAATTTAAAACCAGTAGCATCATCTCAGAATGTTTCGTGTTGTATAATAAGTAAAAATACAGAAATGAATGAACAGAATGAGTTTCCAGCTTTATCCATAGTTAGAACTTATAAAATTAATGAGGGTGGTTCTGAGAGTGAATTAAAAAGTAGTTTATACTATGATGATAGTTTGCTGTCACATATTACGACTGCAGCATCAGTATCAGAATTAAAGACGGAAACTAATCCTTTTTGTGTTTCTTCTTCTTCTCCAGATGGAAACACGCATTATGTGTTTGAATTTGATATTGGTAAATTATTATTAGAAATTGACAAACTAAAAAGCGTAACACTTTATAATAAAACTATTCCAGATATTGTTTTTGATTCAGCAGATAGCAAACCATCCTTACAAGTAAACGCAAATCCACAAGGTAGTGAAAAAGTTTATACTTTAAATGTTGATTTTATTAATGTTCCATTTAAGGATGACCCGAGTTCTTTAAAGTCGTCAGAACCATTAAGTGTAAAAATTGTTTTAAGTAGCGGAAATGATACATTTACATTACAAGATACTGATATACCTTTTGATGATTTGTCTTCTCTTGTTGTTTCTGAAGTTCCTGCTGCTGAAGTTGCTCCTGGTTCTGCTTCTGGTGCTCCTGCTTATATAATTGGTGCTTCTACTGGTTTACGTTCTGCTCCTGCTGCCGGTGATGCTGCTCTTCTTACTGGTGCTTCTGATGCTGATGCTTATATTCCTCCTTCGCCTCCTGAGAAACTTCCTGATAATTGGCATGAACATTATGACAATATATCCAAAAAGATATATTATGTCAACCTAGTAACCAAAGAATCAACATGGACAAAGCCTGAAATTATTACTTTTGCTCCTGCTGCTGCTCATGTTGCTCCTAGTACTACTATTCATGGTCCTAGTCTTCGTGCTGCTGCTGCTCCTACTACTGGTGCTCATGATGCTGCTTCTTCTGCTTCTGCTGCTGCTGCTGCTGCTGCTCGTGATGCTGCTCTTCCTACTGCTGCTGCTGCTTCTGGTTCTGCTCCTGCTGCTGGTGCTGCTGTTCTTGCTCCTGCTCATGCTACTACTGCTGTTGGTGCTGCTACTGCTACTCCCGTTGTTGCTCCTGCTCCTGCTCATGCTGCTGCTGCTCATGCTCCTGCTCATGCTACTACTGCTGCTCGTGATGCTGCTGCTGCTGCTATTCCTTTAAGTCGTGCTGCTGCTGCTGATGCTGCTGCTGCTGCTCGTGATGCTGCTGCTGCTGCTCGTGATGCTGCTGCTGCTGCTCCTGCTCCTGCTCCTGCTGCTGTTCCTAGTAGTACTGCTCCTAGTCTTAAAAATACAGGACCGCCGGTAATATCAGGTACAGGTACCATATCCGTTGGTTCTACACTTACCACTTCGAATGGAACATGGACTGGCTCCCCTGCTCCTACGTTCGCTTACCAATGGTATAGAAATGCTAACCAAATCATTGGGGCAACTAATAATACTTATGAAATACAGAATGATGATATTGGAAAAAAAATTACGTGTCGTGTAACAGCAACTTTAACGAGATTTGATGTTAGAACACTATATAGTAATGTTGTTGTTCCTACTACTGCTCCTGCTCCTGGTAGTGCTGCTGCTGCTGCTCGTGATGCTGCTGCTGCTGCTATTCCTTTAAGTCGTGCTCCTCCTGCTGCTCTTGCTCCTGCTCCTGCTCCTGCTCCTGTTGTTGCTACTGGTGCTGCTGGTGCTGCTGTTCTTGCTCCTGCTCATGCTACTACTGCTGTTGGTGCTGCTCCTGCTCCTGGTAGTGCTGCTGCTGCTGCTGGTGCTGCTGTTCTTGCTCCTGTTCCTGCTCCTGTTCCTGTTGTTGTTGCTCCTGGTAGTGCTGCTACTGCTACTCCCGTTGTTGCTCCTGCTCCTGCTCATGCTCCTGCTCCTGCTCATGCTCCTGCTCATGCTCATGCTCCTGCTCCCGGTGTTTTTACTCGTTTTGTTAGTAGTGGTATGGGTGGTGTGTTCGGTGCAAATACGAGCCCACCCCCGCCTATATCTCAACCTGTTCCTAATGAAATAGATAATTATAAAAACACAATAAAAGACATAATATCTACCACTAAAACCGAAATTGATGCCTTACTAGCCCAAGCTAAACAATTCATTCTTGCCAATAAAAGTCAAATTTTGAATAGTTATAAAGATTTTCAGGTTATTGCTGGTTATCAACTAGCATCAGGTGCACAATCATCTATTATTGGACTTATTTCTAGTATTTCTAGTAGTTCTAGTAGTTCTAGTATTACTGATGAACAAAAAGATACTATAAAAACCACATATGAATCTGCCAAATCTGCAATGGATCCTTTAGTAGAAAGTATTAAAAAAGCTACAAGCGAGATATCAGTATGCGAGGGAATGTTAACATACCAATTTGGGTATCCTAACGGGTTTCCTGACTCCATTGTTGACCCAATAATAAAAAAATTTTGGAAAAAAAGAAACAACATATCTTTAGGAAGTAAAGTTTTTGGTACCAAAGAGAATAAGGATGCTACAATACAAGCAAATATAAGTAAGGCAGACGATTTCTTGAAAGAAAAGATGGAATATCTTATTAATTTTTTTCAAACAACTGCTAATAATCTTAAAATCAAAGCTCAAAAAGCTTTAGATGATGTTCGTGAAATAATTAATAAAATTGATTCTGCAATTAGTGCTGTTACAAAGGCTACTGAAGCTGTTAAAGTTATTAATGATAATGACGAATTTAAAAATAAGGTAGAAGTAAAGAATGCTATTCGTATTGCTACAGACAGAGCCACTAATGATGCTATTAATCTAGAGAAAACTTGTTTCATTCCTTTAGATAGTAGTAAAGCTTCAATTTTTACAGGATCGATGTACCCGCCTCTACCAACGATGGTTAATATTAACCCAAATGATAGTAATATGAAGGGAATGACTCAAATGGTTGTACTACAAAATGTAGCAAATAATCAGAATATAGATACTACAGGGATGGATATATATAAAATCAAAGCCGAACTTAGGAATAAAAATGTTATAATACAAGGATTAGATAATCTCCCGCTTACCCTACCTCAAGTCATAGATGATACTAGAAATGCTGTTTCTGACGATAGTGCCAGTGATGGAGGTAACGATAATACTGGTAGTGAAGGTAGATCTAGATCGTTAGGTTCCTCTTCTGGCGATGGTGGCGATGGTGGCGGTGGAGGTGGTGGCGGTGGCGATGGTGGTGGTGGCGGTGGCGGTGGAGGTGGTGGATTATTTGATTTTGGTTTATCCGGCTCCTCTTCTGAAAGAGCATGTGGACAAGGAGATGTTTCATTCAAATGTGGTCAAGGGAAAGTTGTATTGGAAATACCTCTTAAAAAAATTTTAAATAGTTGTTTCGATGAAAGAACTAAACGACAAATTTTATCTGGTGACGCTTCTTCTTTAAGGATAAATGTTAGTAATGCTGGTAGTGCTGCTGCTGCTGGTGGTGATGATAGTGATGCTGGTGGTGGTGATAGCGGTGGTGATAGCGGTGCTCCTCTTGCTACTGGTGCTTCTGATGCTGCTGGTGGTGATAGCGGTGCTGGTGGTGATGATAGTGATGCTGCTCCTGCTCCTGCTCCTCTTCCAACACTAACCGCATTAAAGAATAAAAGAGACATATATCTAGGTGATTGGATACAACTAAACCTAACTTATCCAGAGAATACAAAACCCTCATTGACATACGTTAATATGAATGATAATACTGATAGTGCTAATATGAAAATTCCTCCCTCCTTACTAAACAAAGGTGGTCTATTTGCATACAAATTTATAAAAGCTGGAACCTATAAGATTACATTGAAAAACGATAATGGCAGTGCAGACTTAGAAATCAATGTTACCCCTCCTCCTCCGGGCTATGGTGCTCCTCCTCCCGGCGATGGTGCTCCTCCTCCTGGTGCTCCTCCTGCAGGTTATGGTGCTCCTCCTCCCGGCTATGGAGCTCCTCCTGGTGCTCCTCCTCCCGGCTATGGAGCTCCTTCTGGTGCTCCTTCTCCCGGCTATGGAGCTCCTCCTGGTGCTCCTCCTCCCGGCTACGGGGCTCCTCCTGGTGCTCCTCCTCCTCCTGGTGCTCGTGGCGGCTCCAAACAATCCAAATCAAAATCCAAATCCAAATCCAAGTCCAAAAATAAAACAAAAAAAAATCATTCCAAGTCAAAGTCCAAGTCCAATAAAAACAAAACATCCAAGATTATAATGAATGAGTAAGTAAATTTATTATTACAACTATCACCCTATATCATATCGTAATTAATACATATATTACTATATGATACTATTCCATCGCTACCCGACTACATCATCCAACGATCTCATCCACCGCGCCACCAATATTCTCAATATTATGAAAACAGATTTTATTTATCTCCGCTGGGGAATATTTATACTCGATCTTCCCCTCCGCATTTGTCATTTTTTCAACTTGTTCATCACCTAGTTTTGTATCATAAAATAACTCCAATAATTGTATCATCATCTCTTGTGTGCATTTTGTAAACTCAATATGTTCATCCAGTCTCCCGGGACGTTTAAATGTTTCACCAATTTTCGACGGGTCATTCGCTGTGCATATAATAATTCTCCCACTCGTTTCCACCAATCCATCCATGATTGTAAGCATATCTGCATCATTAAACGAATATTTAGGTCGCATATTTGCTGCTGCCATCATGTTTGCATTTGTATTTGCCCCGTCACCACTTCCTTTACGTCTTTTCTTCACGCTTTCGTCGCTTCCACTACCCCCACCCCCACCCTCATTGCTACTCGTATCACTATCCACCGCAATGACTTTTGATAATACGATATCATCGTCTGTAATGCCAACGCCACCGATACCACCAAGACCCAACATTTGCATATTGAATGCCGCCATTGCGGACGCTGCAGCAGCATTTGCATTTGCATTCTGGTTGTTTACTTTCTTCGCAGTAATATTATCCAATATTTTATCAAATTCGTCAATAACATAGATGCGTTTATTCGTGGGAATATACTGCCCATTAATGTAGTCCCCATAAAAAATATTCTTCAAATCCGTCACTTTCTTGATTTTATCAATGTCGTTGATATTCACAATATGACGCTGTAATAATTGTGCAATTGCTTTAATAGTTGACGTCTTCCCACATCCCGCTGGTCCATAGAATAAGAACCCAAGTTGGTAAGGTATTCCACGTGCCTGATACCATTCCTTATTGTTCACGAAAAAGTCAATCCGTTTAATAATCTTGTCCACATCAGTGAAGAAACAATTGGTTCTCAGATTCTTGGTGCTAAGTAGTTCATATTCAGAACATAAAATATTGGACATCTTTTGATTACGACGCCCATAACTACCACCATCGTCGTCGTCGTCGTTGTATCTTCTGCCGCCATTCGCCTCGCTCTGAATAAACTCGTAAATGAATATTTTATCTGTCATTCTTGACTCTATTTTTTTCGTATATACATCCTCGCATTTTTTCAAGAAGTCGTATATTTTTGTGATGTTGTTCTTTCGGCTTGTCATAAGTGTAAAAACTATTTTTTTAAAGTCAACTGCCCCGCCACCACTACTTTTACTTTCTCGGTTAATTGGAATTTTTTCAACAGATAAATAAACCCCATCTTCAATTTCAACAGGCAGATTGGTTTTTGGTGTATATATCTTGCTTTCATTGTGGTTTTTATCAAGAACTTCGACATATTGTAAGTTAAATAATTCGTCGGTTTTTTTGGTTGTGTTGTTTGTTTGGATTGTGTTTTCTTCTACATCTGTATCTGTATCTGTTTCAGAACCTGATTCCACCGAGTCAACAGATAACTCTGAGTCTGTAATAGACACTTCATCTATATCTTGCAAACGCTTGTTTACTATAGCACACTCTTCTTTTTTTTCATTTTTTATCCCATTTTCAAGGCCATTTTCAATTTGTTTTTTCTCTCTCCTCTCTCCCCTCTCTCCCCTCTGCGAGTCTATAATATCCGAATAGTAGTCAAGCACATGTATCACAGGGTCGGGATAATTTATAAAAATAGTTGCAGAAGAATAACTTGTCGCATATTGCGTTCCCTTATAGTGTATTTTATGCATATTTCCTTTTGTAAGACTCACATACGTTTGTTTTATGCTTTGACGATTTGTGGACCAAATAAAGTCCACGCTTTTTTTGAAATACATAGAAATATCCATATGATGGATAAACACCAATAACATAATTATAAAACATGCATCTATATAGTATATACCTGTTTTCAGGTTTTGGATAAGAAAAAGCTCACCTATATTTCCAAGACTAGACATAGGAAACATAATGAACCGAATAAAAATAATATGATTACGGAAAAAATTATAATAATAACGATAGGGTCAAGAATTTTATTCTTTTGAAATATAATACTATATTTGTGGTGTGGTTATATAATTATAAATAACTACGTTTAAGTTGTTTATAATTATATTTAATGCGCAGAACAACAAGACTACCACTATTACTAAATACTAAACATAAGGTATCGAGTATTGGATTGCGTTGTCGTATATCGTAGCACGGAATGCGTCATTATATCCTTCCACATATATTGTATCGCCGTTGTATATATTATCGCATCCCATGTCGCTCGTGCAGCTTCGTTTCTTATTTGTCACAGGTAGTTTTACAGACTGGTTTTTATCACTCATCGTATAAAACTGCCATTTATCCTGGCTAGGGAATAATGGACGTCCCATAAGTGAGAGAATCGTTTCTGGACCATTTACGCGTGTTAATATTCCTACTTGTCGGTAGGACGAATTCACAGACCTTGTAGGGACATTGATGGGAATAACTATGCCGCCGCCGCCACCACCCATATCACCACCACTTAACCCAATACTATTTACGCCCATTCCACCAATATATCGACTATCGCGTAGAGGGGGTGTATACGGATTAAGTAGCACATCAGCAGGTCCGCGAGTATATCCACCACCCCCTCCACCATGTCGCGGTATCAGGTTTAAAAAGTTGCCGCCACCATCACCTACACTACCAAGACCAACTGCACCATACGCCGGTGGGTATGTATAAACACCACTTCGACTAGGGTCAGTATCGTATATGGTTCTGGTTCCGGGTGTAGTAGACATTATTGACCCATACACGGATTCATCTGAATTCTTATTAAATTGCATATATGCTAAATAAAGGATAATCCCGGTAATAACTAGAAATATGACTATAGTTGTGTTTTCAAAACATATAACCCCGGGAGGGCATTTTCTAGACATTAATATATAAAAATATGTATATTATATTTTTAATATACATATATCTTATCATATATCAATAATTAGTGTGAATTATATATATGTTTCTCTCGCTCTCTCTCGCTTCTATCGCAAAAAAGGTGCATCGGTTTACGAACCAATAGAAGCAGGGTTAAGTCCGTTTCCGGCGCCGTTTCCACCTCCACCTGTCAAAAGAGACATTCCTGGAATGCTTCCCATATTCTGGAACATCTTGCTGATACTGCTGTTTTCAAATTTATCTAAAAATTTCTCGGCAGTGTTAAGAATAGGTTCGATTGATTTCAGGTTATTTATCATTTCAGTTTGTTGTCCAAGTAAGTTGCTGGCATTTGCACCACCACCCGCGCTAGTTCCTAAATTATTCAATGCATTGTATGCTTGGTTCTTCTGGTTTGCAGCACCAGAAGCCATACCCTGAAACATACTGCTTAATGCATTGTCACCAGACGAACCATCATAGGACGCAGGTGTAAGTTGTGTCATAGCTTCGCTCTTCTTTTTGGAAAAAGCATCTTTGGGGGCAGTTGCAGGAGCACCTGGCATAGATGTAGTGCTGGTCGCCTGAGTGGGTTCCATCGGAGGAGAGACTCCGGCACCGGTTGCTCCATTCATTGCGGTCATAGCCTTAGTAAGTTGGTTTACCATTTCTGATGTTGGCATGGAAGGAACAGCGCCATCGGCAGAAGGAGGAGCCCCACCCGCGGGAGGAGCGGCAGCACTATTCCCACTTTCCATTCCTTCCATAATGTTATAGTAAACAGGAGGAGTTCTTCTATTTTTAAACATCATGATAAAGTTGGTGCCAATCGTTGTAGTTAATAAAACTACTATCATATTTTTACTAAAGTAGGTAGTTAAAAAACCAATAAGAACAAAAATAATAATAGCTTCTAAATTAAAGTTGAAGAGATACCTTGCCGCGGTCAAGATGGCAAAAAAGAAAGAAAGGTATAAAACGTATTTATTGTGTAAAATGTCCGTGGATGAATCACTAAAACGAACTGCTGATTTTTTTGATTTCATCGGTATGTTAAAATATAGTATATATTATATATGATATATTATATTATATATCATATGCAGAAAAAAGTCATAAATAACAACAACAAAAATAAAAATAAAAATAACCAAATCGTAAAAAAATAGTAAAACAAAATAGTAAAATAAAAAAAACGAAATCATAATTTTAACTTCGCATAACTTCATTCATTTCCATTTTTATTTTTTCCAGTTCTTCAAGTAAAACACTTTGGTCATCTTGTAAATGTTTCATATGATAATCTTCCTTACTCATATTTTTTGATAGTTGTGAGATATGTTTTGAAATAATTTTAATCGCATCTTGTTGTTTTCGTTTTTCTTCTAAAATACGTAATTTTATTTTTTCATAGTCTGATAGAACATTATTTAAAAAAGCATTCTGTTTTGCTAATTCTTTCACTTCTCTATTTTTGTGTAGTAATAACTGCTTCTTTTTCTCTAAGATGCATTTCATATTGTAAATATTTGTATCATTTTTGGCAATATTGAATTCATCTATTTTTTCGATAGTAGTGGCATCGGTATCAGTATCAGTATCGGTATCATAAGGCGACGATGTCGATAGTTTAGAGTCGTCGCTCGAGTTATCTGAATTTTCTGATTTTTGTGACTCATCCACCTTAAATGTATACTGCGGACTTATTTTTGAAGGCCGCATAAATGCATTTAAGTCGCTATAGGTTGGTACAGATTTATCGACTTCAATTTTTATGTTTTGCACACGATGATTCCTTTTTGTTTTTTGCATGATGACAATAATAATAACGATAATAATAACGATAATAATAGCAATAATAATAGCAATAACCTTGATATATAATAATACTATAAGTATCTAAATTATTTTCTTATTTTCTTATTTTTTTATAATTTTTAAATTTAATTTTATATTGCATTCTTCTAAAAATCCGTTATCACGATACGATGGTTCTTTTATTATATCAATTTCTTCATTGGTTTCCATATTTGTAAACTTGGGACACTCTTTTTTGTATATATGTTCGTATTTTTCTTCAGGATATAGTCGTGTAAAATGTTTGCAAAGTTGTGATATATTTTCGTCGGTGTCTTTGATACATATTTCATAGTAGATATTACAAGGAAAATCCAGGTAAATATTTGCTTTCATTATAACTATATTAGATTGGATTAGACTAGGTATACTAAAATAGCTAGATTATATATTTTAAAATTATTTTTATGCCCCACCTTTAACTAAACTCGTGATACATGCTTTAATATTTTTCCAGTCAAATATAATAGTCAAAAATATATAACACAAACTATAAAGAATCCCATGAACTGCTGCTATTGCCGCACGACTTCCATTTTTAGGTAGTGTAAAAAATAGTTCAGGAATAAATACTATAAATACGGCTATGTTTAAAACTTTTTTAAATTTATCAAATATTCCTGAAAGCATTGCGACTATAAAAATAATGTAATACTAATACTAACTAATACTAACTAATACTAACTAATACTAACTTATAAATATATTATAATTATATAAAAATAATTTATTTATGGGCATAGTATCACATAGTGTTATGTTATGGCGCTAATGCTCCTCCCCCTCCTCCAGCAGCCATGGCTGCCTTTAATCCCTGAATCTGTTGAAGCATTTGTGCGCCACCCATTGCTGAATTTAATGCGTATTTGATGATATTGAGTAAAAGCACCATAATTGTATACCATATGACGTAATAAAACAATGATAGAACAAGTCCTGCAAAAACAACACCTTTTAATTTTTCCCAAAAAGATATACCTGCTATTTTAATATTTGATGTCGTAGTATTCAACCAGTTTGAAAAAATAAACAAAGGTTTGGCATTTTTATTTTTCAACATATCGGCTTCTTTTTTTTTTAATTCATCAAGGCGTTTATCCAGTGGTTTTTTTGCATCTTCTTTTTTTTTATTTAAATAATCTGGAATACTTATACTGAAGAAATTATAAAATGGAGATAGAAATCTTTTGAAAAAGTTTTTAATAAATTTTGGCACAAGACTAGATAAGAAACCAAATATTTTTTCCGGTATTTTTAATAAAAAATCCATTATTTTACCTATGATACCTTTATAGTCTAAATATCCAAAAACAAGAAAATAGATTAAAAATGTTGTTAAAAATGATGTCACATATTTCATTAAAAGCATATAATGGCATGGAAATCCGCCAGCTGATGCACCTAATGCGGGGGGCGGTGGTGTATTGGAGTCTCCCATAATGTGTTAGATTTCTCGGGTTTTAGATTTGTCGGGTTAAAAATAATAGTTTTTAATATTGATATAATGTTGTTATAATATCAAAAGATAAAATATTAATTAAAAATACGTTACCTTTTCAAGTAACTACGCGTCTAATTGTTTTATAAAAGACGTTTAAAAGTATGTTACTATAAAAATATAGGCTTTCTCTAAAAATTTAATATTTGTATATAAATATTTACAACCATCCAAACAACTATCCAACCATTCAATCCTTTAGAATGTCTGTAAAACAAAATCC
>Ga0209770_10000475_pt1 | contig 22192 bp, 22 predicted proteins | sample LauGreSu1BDMLBDD_2_FD_187572 | JGI IMG/M metagenome (GOLD analysis project Ga0209770, IMG submission 187572) | Freshwater lake microbial communities from Lake Michigan, USA - Su13.BD.MLB.DD (SPAdes) (version 2) | ecosystem: Environmental > Aquatic > Freshwater > Lake | place: Lake Michigan, USA...
TTAAAGTTGTATAACGTTATCAGAGAGAACGGTGGATGGACAAATTGGCAAATGGATATTATTGCACATCATCATTGTAAAGACCATTATGAGGCTCGCACAAAGGAACAAGAGTATTTTATTTCATATAATGCAACATTGAATAGTGTAGAACCTATGCCAAGACCCAAATGTGTAAATAACAGAACGCTGCCGATCAACACAAACGATGTGAAATCTAATCACCAATGTGACATTTGCAACTTCTCTTGTTTCAATACACAAGATGTATTTAATCTACATCTCACTAAGAATAGACATATAAAGGCGCTTAGTAGATTAAACCTACTTTCTGCAAATGTCGGAGACAAGTTGCCGAAAGTTGCCGCTAAATATTGGTGTGAGTGTTGTCGCTACAATACAGATAAGACAAGTAGTTATTCTAAACATTTATTGACTGCAAAACATCAAAGGAAAAACCAGATAACAGACAAGTCGCAATTAGTTGTTATTACGAACATATGCTGTGACAATTGTAACAAGGTATATAAATCTCGTGTCGGGCTATGGAAGCACAAACGAACTTGTAACGTAGCTGCAAATACTATTACTGCGGAAATTGATACAGGTAATGATGGAATACTTTATTCATCAAAAGACAATCTCATAGCTGAACTGTTGAAACAAAACCAAGAATTCAAAGAAATTATGATTGAACAAAATAAACATATGATGGAACTTATCAAAACGCAGGCATCTTGATAGTATAACACTTTGATTATTTACAATGAAATGACTTAAATAGTTTGTTCCATTGTAAATATTCAAGTCTGTAATATGATAAATCATTTCAAAACCGGCAAAAATATTAGTAAGGTTATTTCAAGAAGTCTGTTTAGTTACAAAGACCCCTTTTTATTAGAAAGACAACTAACGGACGACGAAAACTCTATTAAAGACGTAGCACATAATTTTTCAAAAGATTATTTATTGCCGAACGTGGTTTCATCATTCAGAAATGAAAATTTTGATAAAAATATAATGAAAGAAATGGGCGCCGTTGGTTTATTGGGACCCACGATCAATGGGTACGGATGTGCCGGAGTAAATTACGTTTCATATGGGTTAATTATGCGAGAAATAGAAAGAGTGGATAGTGGTTATAGAAGTTGTGCTAGCGTTCAATCGTCGTTGGTGATGTTTCCTATATACAAATTTGGTTCTCAGGAACAGAAAGATAAATATTTGCCGGAGCTTGCAAAGGGTAATCTTATTGGTTGTTTCGGATTAACAGAACCAGACCACGGAAGTGACCCATCTGGAATGAAAACAAAGGCAATTTTTAAAGAAGGCAATTATATTTTAAATGGTAGTAAAAACTGGATTACAAATTCACCAATCGCGGATGTGTTTATCATTTGGGCAAAAGATGAAAACAATGATATACGAGGGTTTATATTAGAAAAACAGATGAAAGGATTGTCATGTCCTAAAATAGAAGGCAAATTCTCATTGCGAACGTCAAATACGGGAATGATTTTTATGGATAATGTTATAGTTCCAAAAGAAAATATGCTTCCACACATTAAAGGGTTGAAAGGTCCGTTTTCGTGTCTTAATAATGCTAGATATGGTATATCTTGGGGTGTTCTCGGTGCCGCGGAGGATTGCTATTTACGAGCGAGAGAATATGTTTTGGACAGAAAACAATTTAATAGACCTTTGGCGGCAAATCAAATTGTTCAATTGAAACTTGCAGAAATGTTAACCGAAATAACTCTTGGAACACAAGCGTCGTTAAGAATTGGAAGACTGTTAGATGAAAATATATCCATCCCAGAAAATATTTCTATTATAAAGAGAAATAATTGTTTAAAATCGTTAACGGTTGCAAGAAATGCAAGAGATATGCTAGGTGGAAATGGCATATCAGATGAATATCATGTAATACGACATATGTTGAACCTAGAAGCAGTAAATACGTATGAGGGAACCCAAGATATTCATGCGCTAATTGTTGGAAAAGGAATAACTCAAATTTCGTCGTTCACTTCTTAGCCAAATAAATAATATGATAAATTACATAAATAATATTTATCATACTCTAATAGCGTCAATTATACACCATGCAATTTATTACGAGAATTATACAAAAAATCTCATTAAAAGAACTACCGAAACCAGTGGGTAGATGGAACCTGGATTATTGTCATACAAAATTAAATAACAAGATAGAATTATCTAACGAAGACCATTGCGGTTCATGTGGTCAATACGCAATTACAAAAATTGAGTCAAATCAAAAAAATATTTCAACTGATGACAGAAATGATGTAAATGTCAAGGTGTAAACGGCGTTTGTAATAAAATATTTATTTTACGCATTGCGCTAATATAAAGATATTACTATATTAGTAAATAAATGACAACATTTGTAACTGCGTTTCTTACAAACGTAAATAGCAATAGAACCATCGATCAATATATTGAATATGGGAATCATCTTTTAACAATAAATGAAATAAACAAGGTTGTTTTTATAGAGAAATCTATATACGACAAATATTTTCAAAACAATTCATTTCAAAACATAAGGTTTGTTTTTATAGCATTGAACGATTTGTATTTATATAAAGATAAGGATAGAATCACAAATTTTTTTGTAAATTCTACAAACATATGCAAGGATACATTTGAATATATGTGCGTCCAATGTAATAAAACAGAATGGGTTAAAGAGGCGGTTGAATTAAATCCATTTAATGATGAAAATTATATATGGATTGACTTTGGTATTAAACACATGGTTAACGATGTTAATTTTACAACATATATTTGTAAAATGGCAAATGTAGAATATAAAAATAAGATACGAATCGCTGGATGCTGGGATATTAATTCTCATTCTCATAGCGAAATATATAAAAATGTTATGTGGTATTTTGCGGGGAGTGTGTTTGGTGGTAATAAAGAATCCTTATTAAAATTTGCGACATTAACAAAAGAACAATGTTTAAAAACGACACGTGAAGAAAATACAATTATGTGGGAGGTTAACATATGGTGGTTGGTTTATTGTTTAAACAAAAATCTCTTTGATATTTATAAGGCGAACCACGATCCATCCATTTTGCATAATTATCATCAAAAAAATATTTCAACTGATTGCACAAATGATGCAAATGTCAAGGCGTAAATCCCCCATAAAATTGTAATAGCCTGATAAAGTTCTTTTAATATAGAATAATATGTATATTATTCTATATGGGAAAGCGAATGGATGCGTGGAAAACACGAATTGATTGCATTGCAACGAAAATATAAAATTAATAATTTACGAAAGTCAACTTTTATAGTAGTATAATACTATAAAAGTTGTAACAAACAATATAGAAATGTCTGGCTTTACATAATAATAATAGTTCGTATGCAGACATCTAATTTGGACAAATTGGAGACATTGAAAACCAAAATAGAAAGTATGAATAAGTTTCACCAAATAGAAATATTAAAGATATTATCAAAGCGATTGTGCAAACTCAACGAGAACAAAAGCGGAGTATATGTAAATATGTCTTTTTTGCCGGATGATTTGCTGGAAGAATTGAGTAAATATATTGAATACGTAGATGACCAAACGGAGACGTTTGCGACCGTTGAATACCAGAAGAACGAGTTCAAGTCATCATTCTTTGTTGAAAAAGAAGATAAAGACAATCAGCCAATACATCATAGTACGTTCACAAGATAAAATGACATCAACCTGCAACCCAATATTTTTTTATGACAACCCGACACCCGGATTGTCACAAATATTAGAGAAATTATCTCCATATATGCATAACAAATGCATTCCCATCAAGGTTTCACCACTAGTGGCGCCATTAACCGAGCAGCCAATCCAACCACAAATAATTATCCAAGCGCCCCCACCAGCTCCTGTACAAGAGACGATAACTCCAAATCACCCCGATTCACTCTTTTGGTGCATCTACATATTGGCACACGGATATAGCGATTATATACAAATCGCCCGAAACTATGGTGTCAAAAAACTAGAAATAAACAAGGAAGTGATGCAATATATGCAGGGAAATATGGGAAAGTTCCAAGAAACCAACGTGAAAATGACAAAAATTGCCGCCCAAATGACGCTCTCGTCATTGTTGACAGTCCAGCCAACTACCAACTTAAACGCAGCATTGGCGATGTGCATATATTACAAATTCAATTTATATTTCGCTGATGCAAACAAAAAAGGGCTATTGAAATTATTATCCGTGGAAGACGGCGATTATCCGACATATTTAATTTACAAAGGCGAAAATGGAATATTCAGTGTAGATATTGAACCGCTAAGTGTTGAACGGAAGACGGAGATCGAGACAACAATGATTTGTTTAGACAGTTCAGCAAGACCATTGAAAGCGATATCGCATTACAAATTAGAAGAACTGATTGTCCTCGCACAGCGTTTAAATTTTTACGATTGCAATATAAAGTACAAGAAGGCAGATTTATACAAGGAGATATCAGAAATGCTACTATGGCAATGATGACCGTTAACTACAAAATTGAATTGATTTAAAATAATATATGATTTTACTATATAAGATAATATATTATGGAAAATATGCCCGTGTCTAATGATGTACCTCCACAAGTCGGTAGAGGTGGCACCCGCACAGCAAAGGATATTGCAAATAAGAAAGACGAATTTGAGAACATAGTCCGTTATTATTTAGAAAATAATCCACACGCTGTGTTAGACCGAAAATCGCACGAATTGGAGATACGTTTTGGTACAAATCCGAAATTATCCCGCCCGATTAGCAAGATAGATTACGACAACGTAGTCAAACAATTAATTGCGTGTGGATTTACGCCGGATGTTATTACTGGAAATCAAATATTGCGTGTACAAACCGAATATGTAGATAATCGCACTGGACAAACAAAAATGTCAAACATTCGTGCAGAAATTGTTGGCACTGACTTGATACAAGAATATTGTCGCACAAATAACCTACAAAAAATAATTGATATGCCGTCTATGTTATCAAACAAGATTAAATTTACACAAAAAATGACTGCAAAGCGTCCATCTGGCGAGTTTATCAATAAGGTGGATATGGACGATTACAATTTCCGCGTTTCCTACCAAACCGAACAGGATTACAATGTCCATTCTGCCGTCGCGCGCAATATTATAACCAATTGGACAGATGCAAAGAAACGGTTTCGTAACCTGAATCGCGTTCGCTTCTCACATCCAGACTATCCGATATTCGTGGACGTCAGTATAGTAAAATCGGCCAAGACCGTCAAGGGAATTCACGTTCCGACGTATACTGTACAGGAAGCGAACATATTTAACAATCCGGAGACGTATGAAATAGAATTGGAAATAGATAATTCTCGTGTTGGTCCCGGAACCGTTTATAGTGTTGCAAAGAATTTGATGGTATCCATCCGCAAATGCATTCGTATTGTTCTAAGTGGCTTGCAAGGAACCAAATACCCGATTTCGTACTTAGAACGAGAAAACATACTCCAAGCATATATGCAGTTATTGCACGGTGAAAAATACGTGTCTAGGTGGGTCGGATACAAAGACTTTATCGGACCAGGATCAATGACATTGCAAGTGGAGAATATTGTAGAGCCGGCGGAAGGGTCAATGATTACGAATATACGCAAAGACTACACTGTAACCGAAAAGGCAGATGGAGAACGAATGTTGTTGTATATTTCAAACGACGGTAAAATCTATATGATAGACAGCAATATGAACGTGATATTTACTGGGTCAAAAACCACCGACAAATCAATATTCAATAGTTTATTGGACGGAGAACATATTAAATCGGACAAATTAGGAAACAATATTAACGTATATGCGGCATTTGATATTTATTATGTAAACAAGAAATCCGTCCGTGAATTTCCATTTATAAAAACTGACGAGGTGGAGGACGCCAAATTGGAGGAGGGAGAAGTCCCACCTACAAATTATAGATTGCCGCTGTTGAATGAATTAATTGGTGCATTGAAACCAAAATCTATACTTGATGCAGCAGACGACGCGACAATGAAATCGGTGGGGATTGTGATAAAATCCAAAACATTCTATTCCGATCGTACGTATGGAACTATCTTTGCGGCTTGTTCCAAAAAATTGTCGGACATTCAGGACGGATTGTTTGAATATAATACGGATGGTTTGATATTTACTCCCGCAAAATTCCCAGCAGGTGGAGATTTGGAGAATGGTCCGGGTCCATTGAAGAAGAATACGTGGGAGCATTCGTTTAAATGGAAACCGCCGCAATTCAATACGATAGATTTCCTAGTGTCTGTGCAAAAGGACAAGACGGGACGTGATGCCATCCATAACGTCTTCCAGTCTGGATTAAATATGAACGCATTAGATGTAATTCAATACAAAACACTGACATTAAGATGCGGATTTGATGAACGCAAACACGGTTACCTGAACCCGTGCCAAGATATATTGAATGACAAGTTACCGAACCCGGAGGATGTGGACGAGGTGGACACCTACAAACCAGTTCCATTTCAACCGACAAATCCATATGACCCCAATGCACACATATGCAATGTCGCATTAACGGGAATCGGAAGTAATCAATATATGAAAACGGAAGAAGGGGAGACGTTTGAAGATGATATGATAGTAGAATTTAAATACGTAATGGAGAACAAAGAAGGGTGGCAGTGGGTGCCTCTGCGAGTTCGTTATGATAAGATTGCCAAATTGCGTGCTGGAAAGCCAGAATATGGAAATGCGTATCACGTTGCGAATAATAACTGGCGGTCTATTCACTATCCCATTACAGATGCGGTGATATCAACTGGCGAAAATATTCCGTCATTTGAACGAACCGATGAAGTGTATTACAATCGGTCAAATGTGGAAACTAGCACACAGGGATTGCGTGATTTCCACAATTTATTCGTGAAGAAGAACTTAATCATTGGCGTTTCAAGTCGTGGAGACACGTTAATTGACTATGCGGTGGGCAAAGCGGGCGATATGCCGAAATGGCGTATGTCAAACTTAAAGTTCGTCTTTGGCGTAGATGTATCAAAGGACAACATCCACAATAATTTGGACGGTGCGTGTGCGAGATACTTGAACGCTTGCAAGAAATATACGAATATGCCAAAGGTGTTATTTGTTACCGGAGATAGTGGTTTAAACATACGAACTGCACAGGCAATGGCGACCGAAAAAGATAAGCAAATAACCAAATCGGTTTTTGGAAATGGACCAAAGGACCTAACTCTGCTGGGCAAGGGAGTGTACAATCAGTATGGTGTGGCCGAACAAGGATTTAATGTCAGTTCTTGCCAGTTCGCGATGCACTATTTCTTTGAAAATAAAACAACTTTCCATCAATTTATACGAAATATATCCGAATGCACTAAGATCAATGGTCATTTCATTGGAACGTGCTATGATGGGCGTACCGTGTTTAACTTGTTGCAGGATAAGAGCAATGGTGAAAGTATGACTATTATTAAGAACGGACGAAAAATATATGAAATCACCAAAATGTATGACCAGACGGGTTTCCCAGATGAAGATATGAGTTTGGGATATGCAATCAACGTCTATCAGGAAAGCATCAATCAAACCTTCCGAGAATACTTGGTGAATTTTGAGTATTTCACGAGAATAATGGAAGATTATGGATTTATATTAGTAACAAAGGAAGAAGCTGCTGGAATGAATTTGCCAGATGGCACAGGACTATTCACTGAGATGTTTACCCAGATGCAAATGGAACTGAAACAGAACCCCCGCCGAAGTCAAGAATACGGTATGGCGGCCCATATGTCTCCCGAGGAGAAAAGAATATCGTTTATGAATAGATATTTCGTATTTAAGAAAGTGCGCAGCGTGGATGCTAAGAAAATGGCGGACATTATCGCAAAGAAAGAAATAGAAACTGAGCAGGTAGTAGAGAAACTGATGACCGAGCCAGAACCAGCTGAAACAGTCGTTGAGCCAGAACAGTCAGCAACTGCACCGGAGCCGAAACTAGCCGAAGCGGTCGTTGAGCAGAAACCTGCACGCAAGGTCACAAAGCGTAAGGTGGTGTTGAACCAGATACAAACTGATAAGTGATACTGTTGATACGCGTAAATAAATATAATTATCCATATTTTTATTTACACATTGCGATGTGAGTTGCATTACTGTGTATTAGATTTGTTTAGAACGTTTTATTCGGACATATTAAAATCTTCAAATTTGTATATACAAAATCCGATGAAAGTTGCGTTATTGATAATGGCCGCAGGTAGGTCGTCTAGGTTTGGTGGAACCCCAAAAATGTTATGCAAGATTGGACCAAACGAAGAAAGCCTGTTTGAGGTTTCAATCCAACAAATGAGGAGAAGTCTAGAAATATGCCATATACATTTGGTGTTAAATGTTGACAATAAAGACCCAATAATGGAAGAAGTCAATTTGGTCAACTCTAAGCATAACATTTGTGACAAAATTACATATAATATACAAGAAATAGGAGAGGGTCGTTCTAAGCCGTGGGGAACCGCAGATGCCGTTGCAACTGCTGCGCCATATATGCAGACCCAATTTTTATTGATAAACAGCGATGACTTATATGGTTATCAAACGTTTGATATGATATCTAAACAATGCTTATCAACTAGCAATTACATTATCGGATTTACACTTGGATCAACATTGCCTGAGAATAAATCTGCAAACCGTGCATTTATAACATTGCGAGATGATGGGTGTGTATCTGCATTACAAGAAAATGTGAATATTGATAAAACCATGTTCTATGAGTATGAATTGAATAATCAATATGTCAGTGTAAATTTGTTATTATTACAGCCATCAGCATTAGGGCATCTGATTAGAGACGTGGATATATTTAAATCCGAAAATATGCAAAATAACACAGTGGAGACATTATTGCCAAATTTCTTGAACACACTAATACGCAACGGAGAATTAAAATTGGAAATGATAAAGTCAGCAGGTACGTGGATGGGTGTTACATATAATGATGATGTAATGGAACTAAGACGTTTGGTTTGTGATATGAACGCATAAAATAGGCATTTCGATAAATGATATAGAAATTGCATGACTATAATAAATAACTGATTTATTTATTATCAATATGACATATTACCAAGTGCCACGCAGCAATATGAATGTGCATAAACGCATAGATTACATATATAGTGAGAACGTTCCAAAGCCGTGTATTTCACAGGCATTGTCCACATATTTATCAGATATTAAGCATCGTCTAAGTACCATAGAAACTGAATGGGACGTTTTTAAGAAATACACTAATCCATACGAATATATACACACGGTTGTTCCATTCAAGAAGAAATGTGTTTCAAAGTACAATCCTTTATCACGGTCATATTTTAAAATGATTGAAATTATACAGTTATTTCATCTACAATACGACTCCAAGCCAATTCGCACATTTCACTTGGCCGAGGGTCCCGGCGGATTTATTGAAGCGATTACAAAACTGCGTCATTGCAAACACGACATATATACCGGAATGACAATTATTGATACCGAAAATGATCCGAATATACCTAGCTGGAAAAAAACGGACAATTTTTTAAAGCAGAATGCGAATGTATACATTGAAACGGGTGCAGATAATACTGGGAATATATTAGCATTGCAAAACTTCGAGCATTGTAAGACCAAATATGCATCGTCAATGGATTTAATTACCGCGGATGGAGGATTTGATTTTTCAATCGATTTCAATAAGCAAGAAATACACATTGCGAACCTATTATTCGCCCAAATGTGTTATGCATTGGTAATGCAACGTGCTGGCGGAACATTCATATTAAAAATATTTGACTGTTTTATGCCACATACAGTGGATATATTGTATATACTGTCTTCCTTCTATGAAAACGTATATATTGTAAAACCACATACAAGTCGTTATGCAAATTCCGAAAAATACGTAGTATGCAAAGGGTTTATATATAATTCTTGTATTCCGTTTTTTTCAAATTTACATAAAGCATTTGAAAAAATGGCAAACGCACCAGATACGCATTATGCGGCGCGGTTTTTAGACTGTATCATACCACTACATTTCATCACCAAAGTGAATGAATATAACTCAGTATTTGGTCAACAGCAACTTGAAAATATCTATTATACAATGACACTTATTCAAAAAAAAACAAAATATGATAAAATAGAAACACTAATTCGCAATAACATACAGAAATGTCAAAATTGGTGCACAAAACACAATGTTGCGTTCAATACGCTATAATTGATTACTGGCAGAACCGCATCTCGCCCGTAGCAGTGACCGTGGGCGTATTCTTGTTGGGATAACCGAGTTTGTCTTTGATTGTGTATCCATTAGCAGGAACGCCATACGCAAGGGCGTTTGATACATGCATTCCGAATGCGGTTCTGTAAGAAGATGCAGAATTTGTTATTGTGTCGTATTTTTTACGTGCAATTCTTGAACTAGACGTTACTGCACCCTGTTGTGCAAATTGCGGATTATTCGGTTTGTAGTATACTCTGTTGCCCTCTGACTTCAATGGTGGAACAGACGAACCAGTAAACGTTTGAACAGTTGTATTTGTATTTACCGCAGGATATGTCGCATTAGCAAATCCAATTATAGTTGTAAAGCTATTATTAAGTATAGTAATTTGAGGGGTTTGTGTTACCGTTGGGGTTGTCCAGGCAGTTGTTTCGATTACACCTAATTCCGTAGTAACCAATGCCTTACCGTAATGATTTGCTAAAACTATCGCTGCACTTATAGGAGAAACAGTCAGTTCAACTAAACCTGTACTATTATTAAGTGCAAAGTTTAACAAAAATATATTTGTTAGATTATCCAGCTGACGATAGTAATGATTATTTGCAAGCATAGTATTGTGCAAGACATCATTTATATCATTGATATCGTAGTATCCAATCGGTAAAGTTACAGTAACTGTTGCAGGAGGTGTTGTGTTTACCGTACTAACAATAGTTGGTTGGTTTACCCATTTATATTGGAAACTGGTAGCCGCCGAAATATATAATTTTTTGCAATCCGTAAGAGTATTTGTCGCATAAATATTATTGGTTGATAAACTGTCGCCAGGCTTGGAGGATGTGTTGCCGACGCGAGTATAATAGAACTGATTTTGGTTAAACCCACGATTGCGACTATTAATGTATTGTTGTGAATTAGTATAATAAGTTTGCTTGCTAGTAGATAAATCAAATTGTTTCTTTATCATTCCCCCACTACGCAATCGTCGCAATGCATTTGATTGCGAACTGCTACCGGTAGATGCACACACATTGTCACACGCACTGCCTGGACGTTCACTTGAATTTTCGGTTAAATTAAAGTCTATCTTATTAACTAAACCACCTGCATTTACCGACGAATTAGTAATGGTGCCACCAGGAGCATTTAGCTCATCTATTCGCATTGCGTGCCGTTGTTTGCAATTTGTTTCAATTGGAACAGCTATTTCACGACGGTAAATCTTCAACGGAAGACGATTGAATATATTGGTTCCAACGTTTACTGCTGAATTAACACCACCATTTTTTCGGATGTAACTGGTAATTTGGTTAAATGTTTGTCCTTTCCAAGATATAATTTCATTTAGACCAATATTAGAATTCGAAGACATGTATTTTAATATATATTATAATATATATTATTAAATGACGTTTTTGGCGAAATATAGCAAATTGGTATTATCAAGCATCGTCGCATTTTTTGTGTTGATGCTTATAAACCATATCGTATTTACTATGCGTGAAGGTCTGGAAGATCCGCCTGCCCCTGCCGCGGGTCCAAGTGAACAACAGAAAGCATCGGTGAAAACGATCAATGAATTGCAAACTGAAATGGCGACATTAAAGTCTGAGTTGACTACAATTGAAAAGGTAGTTAGCCTTAACCAATCCAAAGTAGATGCGTTGAAGACGCGGATACAATCAAAGCAAACTGAAATAGATACACTTCAAAGTAAAATAGAAGTTGCCAATATGCCTACTAACGCATAAAATATTGTATGTAAACAAGATAAACGATAATTCATTTATACTAGTAGTAAAAATGAATATTACACTGAACCCATCTACATTTTCATTATCTGAAATTTTTCTGGCGGATAAGAAACGAAATGTATTAATTAATGGATATTTTACTAAGATTTTATATTCAAATCAATACTTGGTATTAAACTCTATATATTATCATATTTCATTCGTTTCTAGCAACATAATTTCAACCGATAATGAGTTGTTTATGCAGTATGATATATGCAATGCACGAAACATTTGCATAATGAAAGAATTATCGGATATTGAATATAGATTACTTGACTACTATAAGCATTTTTATAATCTACCGGTTAATATTTCAACTAGTATAGAAAAACGATTACAATATGGTAAAATTAAATTGTATTGTGAAGACAATAATGCAATCACATCTAACACACAAGTTGTTATTAAAATATCTGGTATATGGGAAACTGCACACGAAATTGGATTAGCTATTAAGTTTTTTCCAGCTACAAGTGTAAACCAAACTACACAATAAACCATCACGATATAATAATATCGTGACGTCTCAAATGTTATCACTAAATCATTCTACCGAATGCCGGTCGTCTTCGTCCAACAAAAGGTGTATTCCCAGTTATGACATTTGTAACAGAGTGTGGTTTGGTAACTATGCTATCATCTGGAACCTTTGGTTCAAATGCTGTTACATTCACAAAACCAGACACTTCGTCAATGTTGTACATTAGATCTCTTATATCAGCAAAACCATCAGCTGTATTGCTTTTATATATATCAAATTCAGTACGGCTTACATTACGAATATCTCCATCACTCAATTGTAAGATATTGCCATCTTTAATTGGATAAAATTGGTTGTAGTCTATATTTAAACCAACTTTATCTACTCGTAATTTTAATGTGTTGTCTTCGTATCCCCACGCCCAAAAGTTAGGAAACCCGCCGCTTTTTTCAAAGTCGCCAGCGGTTATTGATACAATTCCACCAAGTGCAAATCGATGACCATAAAAATGTTTTACTATACCAGGTACAGTATCATATTTTAGAAAGTTCTTCGTATATGGCATTGTATCCACATCATTAAATATTAGAGTAATATTCTTATAATCATTTGGGTATAATTTCTTGACAACAATGTATCCAATATTTTTCATTGCTCCGCGATTAAATTTGCGTTCATCTTGTTGGTGCAATATATATATCTTATAGTCTGTTTTTGGAATATTAGATAAAACCTTACCCATTTGCTCCTTGAAAAAATGCAAGTGCTGAGGACGATCTCGGTATGGAACAATAAATATCATTTTTGGTACAACTTTATCAGACGGGGATGTAGGTGCATTTATATTTAAATTTGCTGGTGCAGGTTCTTGAACGGGTTCTGGTGTAGGTTCTTGAACGGGTTCTGGTACAGGTACAGGTGCTGGCAATGGTTCCTGCACAGGTTCTGGTACAGGTACAGGTGCTAGCAATGGTTCCTGCACAGGTTCTGGTACAGGTACAGGTGCTGGCAATGGTTCCTGCACAGGTTCTGGTACAGGTGCTGGCGGTTTAATAATCTTTTTCTTTTGCAACATAGCGGCAATATGTGCTTGCATCTGGTCTATACTATACACAAATAAAAATATTCAGACTTGCACACGTATATGTTATTATTTGTATTTATCTAAAATTGTAGATGGTAGTAATGTGTCGCGTATCATTTCCAGTTTTTTATAGCATTTATTGATTGTTACTTCACTAACCCCCGATACAGTTTTAATATCTGTTCTAGTAACTGTTAGATTGCACGTTTGTGAAATAAAGTATATAATTCCTGCGGAAATTGCGTGAGGAATATTATCTGTAATAATATTATTTTGTTCAATCTTGAATGCAATGAACTTAGACAACATCGTTAGTTCTTGATTAATTCCCAATTTACTGCAATATCTTTCAATGAATGAACTGGGCAATGTAATGCACAAATCCGACTGGTGCGACGGGTCAATCTTACGTTCGATATTATGCAGTATATTTACAGCAACAGAACATCCATTTGTCGCACTCGTTTTGTCCAATTTGAATATTTCAGCAATTTCGTGCGCTGTGCGAGGGCAACCGTTCAATCTACACGAAATGTAAATAGATGCGGCTTTAATGCCATCCCGATTGATACCTCTGAACATTTTCTGTTCAGAAATATCCTTGTGAATGCTAACAGCATCGTCTATAAATATTTTAGGTATGCCCGCGTTTTGAGCCATAACCGTAATAAACTGGAATTCTTCATATAACGACTTTTCCTTATGTGGCATAGATTGCCATTCAGTCCATTTGCGGATCTTCTTCATTTCATACGAAGACTTGTTGGTACACATTACCGTACAGCCGAATGAAGATTGCGCTAACAATGGATTAATTGGATTTCCGCATCTAGTGGGGTCTTTTGCATTTTTATCTTCGGTGCCGTAAAACCTCCATTCTGGCGAAAAATCCAGCACATCTTTGTACATCACCCCACACGCAGTATTTATGCAAGTCGGAAATCCATCCTCCATAATGATTAGCGATGAATTGCATAGATTACATTTATCAGGGTCTTTTGTATATACACATTCTATATTCGCATTGTTTGCCGCTGCACTATCGTGCAATATAGACTGCGCATCAATATCAAATACATCCCACAATCTAGATTTATCTGCTTCTGATATGTCGGTCTTCTTCTTTTGCGTTTTACGATAAGTCTGCGGTACTTGAATTGCGTGATTATTCATTGGAGATTAGATATTGCAATAATGATTGATACTAATAATTTAGTCTAACCGCATTCAATTTTCTTTTGTGTGTATATATTATAGAAACGCTGACATGACAGAATATATAAAACATAAAGTTGCGGATGCCATATCATCAACAGTTGCTGATACCGGAAAAACAATGTCACAGCGAATAACCGATGAAACGTGCAAATTATTAGCAGCAAAGGTAGATGAAGTTATAACTAAAATAACAAATGGAACACTTGATAGATTACGACAAAAGATAGATAGCGAGGAATTTAGTGAGAAATTCGTAAATGTTCTTCAACAAAAACTAATCGATGAAATGCCACCGGAGGATCCATTTTTAAATAAATTTATAAAGCTGTTTGATACTATAATAGAAAAGGCGATAAATAACTATGATAGGCCAATACATATACCACCAGAAGAGATCACCGCTGGAATTACTGACTACTTACAAAGTAATGTGCCGGATTTTTGGGAATCTAATGGTCGACAACTATACACTGACGCAGTTGAGAAGGTTTTATCAGAATTTAAGAAACAGCCAGACCAATCACAATCTGCGTTTATATCAGCATTAAGACAGTCTGTGGTGACCCCGAGCATTCTGGGACAGGTATCATTTAATAGTGCTTTATATGATACTATTGAAAAATATAAAACGAGAAACCCGACCCAGAATAAACAAGTTGTCGCCGAAGCAGTTCCTGCGACCGAAACATCCAAAGATACTTCTGTTGCTCCCGAGGTGACTGCTGCTCCTGAGGTGACTGCTGCTCCCGAGCCTTCTATTGCTCCCGAGGTGACTGCCAATAAGGGTGGTCGTATCAAAAGAACAAGAAAAGTATCACGAAAATCTAGATCTAGAAGAAATAGACATAATCGTCCAAGGATGTTAACGAAACGAAACCTTTTTCTCTAAATGTTCCAACATCTCCGGATTATATACCAGTTTACCAGTGGGTTTATAATCTTTCGTGTCTGCGTATTGTTTCTGTGGTTTTGCCCCAGGCGCAGTTTGTTTCTCGCCCAACATAATAGAATTTACATCCTCTTCTTCGGCCTCATCTTCGCCTGCTTTTTTTTTAATATTGCCTCGTTCATCAAGCAATATGCCAGTTTTCTTTTTCACTTCATTACGAACATACGACGGTATCCAGTCCTTCCAGGACACAAAGAGGGTATTTGGATGCATATACCGAACGCTAAATCCCTCTGCCTCCAATTTTGCTACTAAATAACCAGTGCAATCCGCATTATCATACACAGGTTCTCCGAATATATATTCTGGAACATTAAACCATATATGAGTATCAACTGACCGCCCTCGGGTAGTAGCAGTAATGCGCTTATGCACCCGATTTAATAATTTATTATATATACTTAGCTGCTTCAAATCGTGGCGCTGTTTTTTCGCAAACAAGTCATCAATATTCATTTTTTGAACAACATCATCTTCATCAGTTTGTAGAAATATAGACATCTCTTAATACCAAACAATATACATATCGTAAGAAAAAACATAGAAATATTTTACGTAATTATGCAAATGGACGAACAATCAGATACTGAAGTTAAACCAGAAAAACCATTAATCAAACATATTGTATGTTCTGGTGGCGGTTTGGCTGGTTTTGCATTTTATGGCGCAATAAAAGAAAGCCATCGGCAAGGGCTATGGCAATTAGAAAACATACAAACCATATATGGGACATCGGTGGGAACAATCATTGCAGTGATGTTGGCATTAAATTATGACTGGGAAACACTCGACGACTATTTAATTAAACGGCCTTGGCAAAACGTTTTTACATTTAATCTGTATTCTATATTGGATACAATTAATAAACGGGGGATGTTTGGTATAGAAATCATACAGGATATATTTCTGCCGCTGTTCAATGGCAAGGATATACGAATGGATATAACATTGCTGGAATTTTATAAATTAACCAACATTGAAATACATATGTGTACAACTGGCATAAATTCGTTTCAACTGATAGACGTTTCATACAAAACACATCCTGACTGGAATGTAATAGAAGCAATATATAGTTCGTGTGCAGTACCAGTATTATTTACGCCTTTATTTAAAACAAATGAATGTTACTGTGATGGTGGGTTACTTGCAAATTACCCATTAGAGCAATCCATAAAAAATGGTGCTAATCCTAGCGAAATACTTGGAATACGGTATAAAGGCAGCAACGCAAATGAATGCAATAATATCATAACGAATGAAACATCCTTGTTAGACTATGTCATTTCTATAATAAATAGATTAATCGGAATGGTGTTAGATAAACAAGATATGTATGCAATCGCACACGAATATTACATATGGTGTCCTTCGTTGTCTATATACGATCTAATAAATACTACGAACGATAGCGATTTACGGATACGACTAATCCAACAAGGTGTTGATGCAGCGAAAGTGGATCGTTAAACTATCATATAATAGCAAATAACCAATATTAGTTGCTATTCAAATTATTTAATCAACGAGCATCGTGTTGACAAACTGTTCCAACGTATGAGCTGTAATTTTAGAATCGAAATCAATTGTCTTGCCGTCTTTTAGCAATTTCACGGTTGGGTAAGATTCAATAGTGTATGTGTTTATCAGACTAGTAACATCACTGTTTTCTTTCGTGCAATCAATGTCTTTGCATCGTATCACGCGTCCATTCATTTCTTTCTCATTGAATTGTTTTTTGAAATTGTTCCACTCTGGCAAAGCGGTTTTGCAGTGTGGGCACCAGTCTACGTGAAAAAACATAATCTCGGCTTCTTTATTGCGTCGGTTTGCGTTTGCTACATTCGCGAATTTATTGTCGACCGTTTTCTTATAATAAGTTGCATATGCGTAGCGTGCAACGAGAACAGCGATTATTATACTAATCAGAATTAACAAGTAGTTATAGTATGGGCGGAATAAGTTACTGATAACTTCAACTACACCAGGCATTATATACACAATGCCGATACATTATTTTAATGGTTGTAACGAAATTCCATCTTGGCTAAATCAGTAAAATTTAGTAATAACTTTATTTATCCATACAATGTAAAGTAATAAAATGAATACCACGCGTAAGCGGCGACGAACGACTAAGTTCGCGCCAGTTTATTCACTAGACGAATATAATAGTAACGATGGAATGTTAACTACCGTATGGGGGCCTGGAATGTGGCATTATGTGCATACGATGAGTTTTAATTATCCGGTTGAGCCGACAAATGAGGACAAACATCATTATAGAGATTTTATGATAAATTTAAAATATGTATTGCCTTGCGGCAAGTGTCGAGCGAATTTGCGCAAGAACTTTAAGCGATTACCACTGACAATGAAGCATATGCAGTCCCGTGAAACATTTTCAAAGTATGTATATGATTTACACGAATTAGTAAATAAGATGTTAGGCAAATCGTCTGGCTTATCATATGCAGACGTGAGAGAACGTTATGAACATTTTAGGGCGAGATGTGCCCAGCCTATCAAAGCGAAGACGTGCAAACGTGGCAAAAAATTAGAGAACGGTTGCACTGAGCCATTGTATGGAGAGAAGGCGAAATGTGTATTAAAAATTGTACCCCACGATGAAAAATGCGAAACTCTTCAAATAGATTCAAAGTGTGTAAAGAAGAAATTGCTGTAACAATTTAGTCATTTCGTCGGTGTAAAATATGCGACCCATATATATACAGATTTAATATAGATGGTTCAACCAAAACTAAAATCAGAGCCTATGCCACCCGTAGTTTCTGCGGAACCGGCACAGTGTAATCCAGATGATGAAACCTGTAATACAAACGTGAAAAAGCGTGCAAGACACATTCCATTTTGGACAGAGAACCCAAATATATTATTTAACCAAAAGTACTTATTTGAGTTTTTTCCAGTAGAAGATATGACATATGAACAAAAGTTGAATGCCGTGACCAGAACTGTCATATTGTTAACCGTTGTGGGTGCATTATTGTCTCGCAGCATACGTACATTAATTGTCGGGTTGATTACCGTCGGCGCAATATACATACTGCATTACTATCACCAGAAAGAGGCAGCGAAAGTACTGTCTAAGGCGTTAAAGGAGGAGAACAAGGAGGGTTTTGAAAGTCCGGCCATTGCATATTTAACCGAAAATAATAAAAATATACCCACCGATGCATTTTTGGAACCTGATACAAGCAATCCTTTTGGTAATGTTATGATGACGGATTATGATTATAACCCAAATAAAAAGCCCGCTCCCCCAGCATTTAACAGTAAAGTGAATTCGGCGATTTTAAACAGCGCCAAACAGTTGGTAAATGAAGCCAACCCCGGACAGCCAGATATTGCCAATAAATTATTCAATGATTTAGGCGATAATTTGGCTTTTGAACAATCGTTGCGCCCATTTAACTCAAATCCAAGCACCACTATTCCAAACGACCAACAATCATTTGCTGAATTCTGTTACGGTAGTATGATATCATGCAAAGAAGGCAACCAGTTTGCCTGCGCCAGAAATATGTCTCGTTATACGAATTATTAGCGCAACAATTAAAACCGCCCTCTGTAAATTTCATTCTCTTACTATACTATAATAAGTGAATTACAATGTCTTCTGTTAGTTCCTATCTCTTTAATAATGCAGGTCGTATTGGCGATGATGTGACCGATCAGTCCCAAAAAAATGTATATAATACCAGATTTGCAAATCATACACTATCTAACTATTTTAGCGATAAAACGTCCAACAGCCACGTTAATTTCGCCACAAACCAGCCCGCTGTTATGTTTAGTGGTAATGCTCACGGTGTTGGATTAACCGGATCTGCTATCGATGCGGAGTCTATCTTGATGTTGAAGCCTGAGCAGGATCACGCAGTTGAGAAGTTGCAATTATTTCAACGCCCTTTTGCCACTGTTCCTTTTCTTGGACGTGGCAGCTGTGACCCAGCGGTTGAGTCTCAGTTATTGTTTGGTGAAATGGTATCTGATAAGAAGAGTGCATCTACCATTATGGATAAGTCATTCGCACAATATGCTCTGTATCCTACTGACCAGAAGATGGAAGAGCGTGTGAACAACGCTGCTAACTCAGTTGAAGAGGCGGCACTTGATGGATGGGTTCGTGGTGGTATGTCTACTCGCGAAATGTCTACTGACGAAATTATGAAGAAGAACAATCGCCCCAACGCATCCTTTTAAGTATTAGCGAGTATAAAATGCTAATAACTTTAAACGCATAATTGCAATATAATCCATTTTAAATATTAAGAATAGATTATATAGTTAATTAACCTTTTTAAATTGCGGAAATTTAACCGTTTTTTTTATTTCTGCAATAAAATCAATATCTAATGTGTTGTAAATATCATTATGGATATACACATTGTCAACTATATCATTTACCAATAATGTATAATTGTTAGCTTTAAAATATTCTCTTAACATTTTATATTTATTCATCATAATTGAATTATTAATAAAGTCAGGATGTTGATCTGCAATTTCTATTATAAAAATGCTAGGATTATAATTTTCAATTGAAAACCCATTTAATACATTTACTTCATAACCTTCTACATCTAATACCAATAAATCTATATTAGTAACGTTATTTTCTTTTAAAATATTATTTAAAGTATTTACTTTCACTTTATGATAAGCATTGTTACTGAAATGTCCTGAAAATTGTGGCGTATTTGAGTATATGTTAATTACATCTTTATCTATTGTAGACAATGTGTCCGCGTCTACGATAACTACTTCCCCTTCATTTTCACCCAATGCCAAGTTGTAATTTTTTACATTTATATGATTTTTATGATTTTCACAACATAAATTATATATTCGTGGAACCGGCTCAAAGTTAATTCCACGCCATCCAATTTCGCCAAGATTATATGTAAATGAACCGGTCTTGCCATCATTTGCGCCAATTTCTATGAACAAGCCATCTGTTTTATATGGCAATACATTATTCATTATAATATGTAATATTTTACCGATCTCACCACAAGAAGTAGAATAAGGAAAGCTCATTTTAATATTGTAAATAATGATATGTTTAAGTTATAAATACTATAATTAATTAGTTCACCAAATTATTTACGTCTTGTCACTTAAATTGCACATTAATGTAGTTTAACGCCTATACGTCGGTTTTGAATTATTTTTATTGTGCAAAACACCCATAGGCATTTCAAAATTGGGTGCTAGCATAAATTGGTGCGATTAAACACCAACGTTAATACATACATATATGTATATTTATGTATTTTCCTCGTGATGCAACCGTAGATTTTTGTATTAGAGACGAACCAGCAGAACTGTCTCAACCCGAAAATGATCTTAGTGAAAATGACGATGCAGATGATATAGAGGCAGCAATAAAACCAATAACGCCCATGCCCTATCGTGGGTTTTTAGATGTAATGGACACCATGAACATTAAATTTGGATACAATGACGGCAAATTATCAGCAGCGTTAGATCTAATTTCCTTGTACCTAAAAGGTCAAAAAATGTTGTATTTAGAAGCAAAATCTTATTGCGAGTTTTATCTATATCGTCTAATGATCCCAGCAATTCTTATTTCGTCTGCATCGTCAGTTGTTAGTGGAATATTTTATGACAATACCACAGCAGTAAAGATTGTTTCTGCAACAAGTGCTGCAAATACTGTCATTTTGTCACTCGTAAATTTTTATAAGTTAGATGCGAAAGCCGAAGCGCATAAAATGACTGCATATTCATTCGACCAACTTATTTCAGAGTGTGAATTTACTTCTGGTAAAATATTACTAAGTAATGTATCCGAAAATAAAAAGGATGAAGACGCCGAACAAGTAAACCAACCCGAAAAAACAGTGAATAATAGCGAAAAACCAATTAAATATGATATTCAATTTGTTCAAAATTTTATTACGCAAATTGAAAAAAAGGTAAAAGAGATCAAAGAGAAAAATCAATTCATCATTCCGGATGCAATTAGATATAGATATCCTACTATTTACAACAAAAACATATTTATGGATGTTATCAAAATGCATATAGACGAGATGAAATTCTGTAATGAATTAAAGATTATATGTAATGCCGAGATTGATGCACGGAATAAAATTAGCAGTGGAGACAAGTCTCGTAGTGCAGAGGAAGAGTTGAGTCGGTTGTATATTGATAAAAATAAAAAAATAGATGACATTCTTGAATATAGAAAAACTAGAACAGAATGTGACGAAAATATATCAAACGAATTGAAGAATATCGGTTATAAGGATACTAAGTGGCTTTGTTACTAAACCATCAAATAATGCA
>Ga0209770_10000476_pt1 | contig 22191 bp, 20 predicted proteins | sample LauGreSu1BDMLBDD_2_FD_187572 | JGI IMG/M metagenome (GOLD analysis project Ga0209770, IMG submission 187572) | Freshwater lake microbial communities from Lake Michigan, USA - Su13.BD.MLB.DD (SPAdes) (version 2) | ecosystem: Environmental > Aquatic > Freshwater > Lake | place: Lake Michigan, USA...
CGTGTGTCGGCCCAAGTGATGAGCAAACGGTCAGCCGCCCGTGTGCACGCCACATAGGCAAGTCGAGCTTCCTCGCGCTTGGCCTCGTCGGTGAGGGCGCTTGAATGGGGGAGAAGGCCGGGTTCGACACCAGCGAGCAGCACCGCTGGCCATTCGCGTCCTTTTGCTGCGTGAAACGTGAGTACTTCGACGCCCATGGCTTCGCTCTCGCGACCGGCGCTGCTGAACCATGTCGCGAAACTTCGTCCGTCGACGAGTCCGTGCCGATTCTCGTCGAGATATTCGCGCACTTTGAGCGCGATGTCGCGCACAGTCTGTTGCACGATGAGCTCGCCGTCTTCATCAAAGGTCTCCTGGTCGAGAATGTCGCTCGACCACGCAGTCATGGCATGTCGTGACCCGAGCGCGGACGCTTCAGACAGTGCTGCCTGTTCTGCTTGACCCAGTCGACTTTCCTTCAAGGGAATGTCATTGGCTGTGAGGGCACGAGCGATGTTGGTGGCGAGTTGGTTGGTGCGAGCCAGCACCGCGATGGAATTCCAGGTGAAACCATCGGCGACAAGATTCTTGATGTGCGACGTGAGAAGGCGAAGTTCATCGTCGTCATCCTGACATCGGACCAGTTCTATCGCCCGTCCGTCGTGTCGACGGGAGACCGCATCGGCATGTTGCGCTCCGTTGGCCAAGACGTGCACCGCACCAGTCACGATTTGTGGCGAGCATCGATAGTTCGATGGCAGATTGATGACAGTTGCCGGTGCGTCGATACCTGGCAATTCGTCGAAGAGTGAGTTGTCCGCACCGTTGAATCCGTAGATGGCTTGGTTCGGGTCACCCACCAGAAACACGTCTGGCCTGTCGCTGATGAGCAGTTGGAGAAAAGCAAATTGCAAGGGGTTCATGTCTTGTGCTTCGTCGACATGAACATGTCGATACTGCCAACGAATGGAATCGGCGAATTGCGGTTGCTCCCGTGCTTCTTTGACGACGAGCGAGATCATGTCGTTCAGGTCGAGAACACCGCGCTTGCGTTTCATGGTCTCGTATGCATGGAAGATCTCAGCGAAGGCATTAATCGTCATCTTGAGTCGCCATTCGCTGGTGGAGAGCCGCTTCACCACATCGGCAGGCGACAGAAGTCGGGCATGCGCCCAATCGATCATGTTCAAAATGTCGTAACTCTCGTCTCCCGGGCGCTCCGTGCCGCGCGCCGCCGAGAGAAGTGCAAAACGATTGTTGAGCACGTTGGGCATCTGCTTGCCCTGGTCCTGTCGGCGTTGCCGTAGCAGCGAAAGAGCGATCGCATGAAAGGTGCCGGCGGTGACGAGGTTCGCCTCGCGTTCTGTGTCGCCAGTCAATTGACGCAAGCGTCGGCGCAGTTCGCCTGCTGCCTGGCGGGTGAAGGTGATCGCCACTACGTGTCGCGCACTGGCCGACTCGGTGTCGAGCCTCCACGCAATTCGTCGGGTCAAGACGGTGGTCTTTCCTGAGCCTGCACCGGCACGAACGACGACCACACCTGCAGCAGTCGTGACGGCGTCATATTGGTCAGAGTCGAGATCGTCGAGCAGCAGATGACGTTGACGCTGGCTGGCCAGAGGAAGAGCATCCACGTCGTTCACGGTCATGCAACTTAGGCGGTGACTACCATGAGCGCCATGCCGTTCCCCGCGCGCCTCTTGCACGACGACGAGGTCATTCAGCTCGATATCAATCCACATTGGTGGTACCTCGGCTCACCTGGCTTGGTGACGGTCGCTTGCCTCTTTGGGGCACTCGTCGTGAATGCGCAGATCGACATCGTCTGGTTGCGCGATCTGCTCTCGTATGTGTTCTGGGCCGCGATGCTCGTGTCGGCGGCGTGGCTCATCAAGCGGGCGGTCGAGTGGCGCACCACGTATCTGGTGCTCACGAACCAACGCCTCATCTATAGGCAAGGCGTGATTGCTCGTCACGGAGTCGAGATGTTGCTCGAGAAGGTGTCGAATGTGAACTTCTCGCAGACCATCTTCCAACGCATCGTGAAGGCGGGGAGCCTTCTCATCGAGTCGAGTGGTGAACAGGGCCAACAACAAATCGACGACATTCCCGACCCCGAATCAGTTCAAAACATCATTCATTCCGCAGTGCTCACTCGGGTGAGGGCAGCAACGAGTTTCACGGGCGCTCCATCAGTCGGTGCTGATGATGTCGTGAGCCAATTGGAGCGTCTTGAAGCCTTGCTTCATCGCGGCGCCATCACTCAAGTCGAATTTGAACAGCAGAAGCAACGTCTACTCAGAAATTGACGCACCGTCAGCAGTCGACACTCGCCAGCCCGCGATGTCGACACCTCTTTCCACGATGGCGACGACACATCCTCCGAAGCCGCCACCCGTCATGCGAGCACCGATGACCCCTGGTGTTCGACGCATTTCGTCGATGACTGCATCCATCTGAGGTGTCGACACGTCGAATTCTGTTGCAAGGCTCTGATGGCTGTCGAACATCAGCTGGCCAGCAGTGGTGAGGTCGCCAGACGAAAGAGCGACAACAAACTCGCGGACTCGACCGTTCTCTGAGATCACATGTCGCGCACGCTTGCGAGCAGTGACATCTTCGATCGAAAGCACGGCATCTATGTCGGCCAGCCGAAGCGGACCTATCGTTTGTTCCGCGAGCGCGCATTGTGCGACTCGATCGGCATATTCGCTTCCGGCGAGAGTGCGTTCCGCAACGAAGCGCACGACGACGTCGATGCCGTCGGGAATGCGCACATGTGTGACGTCGAGCGTGCCGCAGTCGATGAGTGCGGCATGGTCTTTGCGGCCGATGAGACAGATGAGTTGGTCCATGATGCCGCAAGGCACGCCGACGGCCCGTTGTTCTGCTCGCTGTAGAAGTTTCGCAAGTGCAACACGTTCCTCGTGCGTGGAACTTGGTGCGCCGAAAGCCAGAGCGAGGGCAGTCTCGAGTGCGGCACTCGACGACAACCCAGCACCAACGGGAATCGTCGTCGACAGTTCACCCCGAATGCCTGGTACGTCACATCCGGCCTCTCGCATCTCGGCTTCGACGGCGCTGATGTAACGGGAAGTGTTCTGGTCGAAGTTGGAGCTCTGAATGTCTGAAGCACGGCCAAGTGTGAGCTCGTATGTCAACGTAGTGGCGAAATTGATCGCCATCGGCAGAACCAGCCCACCGGTGTAATCGGTGTGGTCACCGATGAGATTGACCCGGCCAGGTGCACGAACTCTTCGAATCATCGACGCCATCTGCCACAGACGGTATCGGTCACGGCGTGGGCTGGTCGGTTCAGATTGACCCTGCTGGGTTGCAGCGGTGAGACTGTCCACCATGCCTTGCGCCAGCCTCAGTCACGGTGTCGACCTCGAGTTCGACACGTTCGGAAATCCGGAAAATCCGGCGATGTTGTGGATCATGGGCTTCACTGCCCAGATGATCGCGTGGCCAGAGGAGTTCCTCCAGAAGTACGCCGATGAGGGCTTCTTCGTGATTCGCTTCGACAACCGAGACTGTGGTCTGTCGTCGAAGTTCGACGGCGTCGCGGTCGACACAGATGCTGTCGTCGCAGCTGCTCTCATGGAGACAGACATGCCCGAGGTGCCCTACACCCTCCGTGACATGGCAGCAGATGCTGTCGGACTTCTCGATCATCTAAGAATTGACAGAGCCCACATCATCGGTGCGTCGATGGGCGGGATGATTGCCCAGGTCCTCACCATCGCACATCCGCACCGCGTGCTCACCCTCACATCGATCATGTCGGTATCGGGCGACCCCGCATATGGGCAGTCACAACCCGAAGCACTCGAGGCGCTCCTCGCACCACCGCCGGCGAATCGTGAGGACTACATCGAAGGCTCGAAGCGCTGGCTCGTGTGGCAATCGAAGAAATACGGAGATGTGCAAGTGAATCGCGAGCGAGCCGCGCGCGAGTACGACCGCATGTTCTATCCGGAAGGTGCATCGCGTCAGTTGGCGGCCATCTACGCAAGTGGTCGACGCAACGAGCAGTTGATGAACATACAAGTACCGACACTCGTCATCCACGGACTAGATGACACATTGCTCGACGTGAGTGGTGGCAAGCACACCGCCGAGTTGATACCGAATTCGCGACTTCTGCTGGTCGATGACATGGGTCACGACGTTCCAGAGCCACTCTGGCCGATGTTCGTCGATGAGATCACCAAACACGCACGTCAAGTCTGAGGAGGACGTCATGGCCGGACCGCTCAGCGGTTATCGCATCATTGAAATAGCGGGCATCGGGCCCGGACCCTTTGCCGCAATGTTGCTCGCTGATCTTGGAGCTGAAGTGATTCGTGTCGAGCGCGCGCAATCGGTTCACGGCCCGGCACCAGAGGAGCCGTTCTTCGACCTGCTGCAACGCGGCAGGCGCAATGTGGCGCTCGACTTGAAGCATCCTGACGGTGTCGAGGCTTTGTTGCAACTGGTGCAGAAAGCTGACGCGATCATCGAAGGGTTTCGCCCCGGTGTGATGGAGCGCCTCGGAGTCGGACCCGACAAGTGCCTCGCTCGAAACCCCAAAATCATCTTCGGTCGTATGACTGGCTGGGGACAAGAAGGTTGGTACTCGCAGGCCGCTGGGCACGACATCAACTACATCTCGCTCGCCGGCGCACTTGCGCACTTTGCTCGAGCAGGTGAAGCACCGGTTCCACCATTGAACATGGTGGGTGATTTCGGAGGTGGAGGAATGTTCCTCGCACTCGGAATTCTCGCGGCGTTGCTCGAGGCTCAGAAGTCTGGTGAAGGTCAGGTCGTCGATGCTGCAATGGTCGACGGCACGGCAGTGCTCATGACTTTCTTCTGGGCTTTCAAACACGTCGGTCTTCATGATGAGAACAAGCCAGGTACCAACCTTCTCGACACCGGAGCACACTTCTACGACGTGTACGAATGCAAAGACGGCAAGTACGTCTCGATCGGCTCCATCGAACCGCAGTTCTACGCCGAGTTGCTTCGTTTGACTGGGCTTGACTCTGATCCGGACTTCGCACCACAGATGGATCGCACAAAATGGCCGGCACTGAAAGAAAAAGTTCGCGCAGTGTTCGCGACCAAGACTCGCGAGGAGTGGTGCAGCATCATGGAAGCAACAGACGTCTGTTTCGCACCGGTGCTCACCATGAGCGAGGCTGCAAAGCATCGACACAATGTCGAACGTGGCACGTTCGTCGAGTCCAACGGTCGCCTGCAGCCAGCGCCAGCACCGCGCTTCTCACGAACGACACCCTCACTTGACCTGCCACCAGCTCACCCTGGTCAGCACACGCGACAGGTGCTCGAGTCGTGGGGCATCACGAATGTCGACGCCTTGTTGTCGTCCGGCGCTGCACGCCAGGCCTGATCAATGGGAACACTTGTCTGCTTGCATGCTCACCCCGATGACGAGTGCATCTCCACCGGCGGAACCATTGCGCGTGCTGCAGCAGAGGGTCATCGAGTGGTGCTCGTCGTCGCCACGAACGGAGACCACGGCGAGGTTCCAGCCGACCTCGCGCCAGGTGAGACTCTCGTAGAACGTCGTCGCAAGGAAACCATGGCATCTGCCGAGACACTCGGAGTACATCGAGTGGAATGGTTGGGGTATGAAGACAGCGGAATGACTGGCTGGTCGCAGAATGCAAATGCCGGCGCATTCATGAACGCTGATGTCGACGACGCAGCGAGCCGTCTTGCGAGAATCTTGACTGAGGAACACGCAGACGTTCTGACCTGTTATGACTGGCACGGTGGTTACGGTCACCCCGACCATGTGATGGTGCACAAAGTCGGACATCGTGCGGCACAACTTGTCGACAATGTAAAGCTCTACGAAGCGACGATGAATCGTGATCGTATGCGTGCATTGATCTCAATGGCTCGAGAGATGGGCATGATTCCAGAGGGCGAAGACGACTTCGATCCCGACGGACCCGCAGATGACGGTAACCCCATGGGGTCGACCGAACACGACATCACACTTGGGGTCGATGTGCAGAAGTACGCGGCACTCAAGCGCAAGGCTATGGGTTGTCATGCGAGCCAGTTGTCAGACTCTGGTTTCTTTCTTGCGATGGACGAAGAACGTTTTGCGCTGGCATTCGGACATGAATGGTTCATCGACCCTTCCGTTGGTGGCCCAGTACGTGACGGCTGGCTGTTCTCGTGACACGGCTGTATCTGGTGCGTCATGGGCGCGCTGCAGCTGGTTGGAACGTGGATCCTGACCCATCGCTTGACGAAATCGGACACCGACAAGCATCTGGAGTTGCGGACGTGTTGGAGAAGCTGGGGCCACTCAAGGTCGTCTCAAGTCCACTGATGCGATGTCAGCAGACAGCACGTCATCTCGCCGAGAGATGGAATTGCGAGGTTCACGTCGAACCTGGTGTGGGCGAGATTCCCTCTCCTTCCGACCATACGATGGAGACGCGGGTCAAGTGGCTACGCGAAGCGATGAGGGGAACGTGGAACGACGTTGCGGAGACCTCCGGAGAGCAGTACCTCGCGTATCGGGACAATGTCGTGCGAACCATTCGCCAGATGACCACCGATGCGGTCATCTTCAGTCATTTCATCGCGATCAATGTGGTGATCGGAGCGGCGCTCGGCGACGACAGGCTCGTCATCGCGAGTCTCGACAATTGCTCCGTGACGGAGGTCGTCGTCGGCCCAGGTGGGAGATTGGCAATTGACGAGATTGGCCGCGAGGCCGACACTCTCATTAGGTAGCGTTATTTCTCGTGCTCGCTCTGATGGTTCGTGACATCCACAACTCGTGGGCTTGGGTCGTCATCATTGGCAACGCACTTGCGGGTATCTGGGCGCTCAGTGCGCACAAGGTGCATTCACTTCGAAGTCGCGCGTTGTGGTGGTACACCGCGGTTGCTGAACTCACGGTTTTCGTGCAAGTGATTCTCGGCGTCGTGATGGTCAACAAATACAAGCTCGAATTCCCCGCATTCCACGCGTTCTACGGGTTCGTCGCCATCATCGCCGTCGCCATCTTGTACTCGTACCGAGCGCAGTTGAAGAGCCGCGTGTATCTGTTGTACGGCTGGGGCGGGTTGTTCCTTATGGGGCTCGGTATCCGGGCCATGCTCGTTGGTCAGGCATAGGCAAGGTAACTTCAGGCAACTTTGTATAGATGCTCCATCTGAGTTGGAGATAGCGACTCGTTGTTGCAAGTCTCGTTGGGGTGATACTCGGTGTCTCCACTGCACCCACCTACGCGTTTGCCGGTGGTGCTGGTTGGCAAGAATCAGCGCGACGACGAAGTGACATTCACCGCCGGCATCATCGTGGGCGCAGAAGCAGGCACGTCGTGGGGTACGCGATTGCTGATTGCTGTTCCGAGCGGCCTGGCGGTACTTCTCGGTATCTTCCTGCCGGCGATTCTGCGTCGCCGACGTGATGAGGAAGAAGCGGTCGCCTAAGCGTTCGCGAGTTCTTTGTCCAAGGTGTCGAGCGCGTCAGACAGACGTGCCGGCAACTTGGAGCCGAACTGTGCGTAGTGGTCACGAATCTGCGGAAGTGCTTCACGCCAACCGGCAACATCGACCGACAGGATTGTCGTCATGTCACCGTTGGCAACGTCTAGTCCGTTGGTGTCGATGTCTGCAGGTGATGGCAGGTAGCCGATCGGCGTACGAACGGCGTTCGCGCCACCGTCTACGCGATCGAAGATCCACTTCAACACGCGGCTGTTCTCGCCGTATCCGGGCCAGAGGAACCGACCGTCTTCGTCGCGGCGGAACCAATTGACGAAGAAGATCTGAGGCAACTTGTCTTTCTGTCCCTTCGAACCGATGTTCAACCAGTGTGCGAAGTAGTCGGCCATGTTGTAGCCGCAGAAGGGGAGCATGGCCATGGGGTCGAAGCGCAAGTTTCCGACCGCTCCAGCTTGTGCCGCTGTTGTCTCGCTCGCCATGATCGAACCGAGGAACACCCCGTGGTCCCAGTCGAAGGCTTGAGTGACCAACGGAACCGTCGTGCGACGACGACCGCCAAAGAGAATCGCGGAGATCGGGACACCCTTCGGGTCTTGCCATTCTGGCGCTGCACAAGGGCATTGTGATGCAGGGGCAGTGAAGCGAGCGTTGGGGTGAGCTGCAGGTGCGTCGCTCTCTGGCGTCCAGGTGTTGCCCTTCCAGTCAGTGGCACGTGCCGGCGGTACGTCGCTCATGCCTTCCCACCACACGTCGCCATCGGCAGTGAGGGCGGTGTTGGTGAACAAGCAATTGCCCCACAAGGTCTCCATTGCGTTTGCATTGGTGTCGTATCCGGTGCCGGGAGCGACACCAAAGAAACCAGCTTCGGGGTTGATCGCATAGAGGCGACCGTCTTCACCGAACTTCATCCAACAGATGTCGTCACCGATGGTCTCGGCCTTCCAGCCTGGAATTGTCGGAACCAACATCGCAAGGTTGGTCTTGCCACATGCAGAGGGGAACGCGGCTGCGATGTATTTCGCTTCACCCTTGGGGCTGGTCAACTTCAGAATGAGCATGTGTTCGGCCAGCCAGCCGTCATCGCGTGCCATCACCGATGCGATGCGAAGCGCGAAGCACTTCTTGCCGAGCAGCGCGTTTCCGCCGTAGCCCGATCCGTAGCTCCAGATCTCGCGAGTCTCGGGGAAGTGGACGATGTACTTGTTGTCCGGGTTGCACGGCCAGGCTGAGTCCTTCTGGCCGTTGGCAAGTGGAGCCCCAACCGAGTGCACACATGGCACCCAATCGTTGTTTCCGAGAACGTCAAGTGCACCTTGGCCCATGCGAGTCATGATGCGCATACTGACTGCGACGTATGCGCTGTCAGTGAGCTGCACTCCGATGTGAGCGATGGGGGATCCAAGTGGCCCCATGGAGAAAGGCACCACGTACATGGTGCGACCTTTCATGGCGCCGGTGTACAGCGCATTCAATTCGGCACGCATCTCACTTGGTTCGCGCCAGTTGTTGTTCGGGCCGGCATCATTGCGATCCGCCGAACAGATGTATGTGCGGTCTTCGACTCGCGCGACGTCGCCTGGGTCACTGTGTGCCCAGTAGCTGTTCGGGCGCTTCGCTTCGTCGAGCTTCGTGAACGTTCCTGCTTCGACGAGTTCGTTGCAGAGACGGTCGTATTCGTCTGCAGTTCCGTCACACCAGTAGATGTCTTTTGGTTGAAGAATGGCTGCCCAATCACTGACCCATTGCTTCAGTCGAGCGTTAGAGGATGTTCCGGCCATGTGGCGCCTCAATTCGTGTCACGGGGTGGGGGACAAAACTTGTCCCTCAAATCTAAACCCCGGGGGTGCCCATGTCCGCTTCTGAACCCAAGCGGAGGGTGGTCGCTCGACCGTTGGAGTCGAGCGAGAAAACGACGCGTTGTCCTTGGCGCACCATGCGGAATATGGATCCGTCGAGTGCATTCGGAGCGAGGGAGTATTCGGCGAGGTCTGTGTCGCTAATCACACTGCCGTCACCAGTGACGGGGTCGTAAGACTTGATGACGCCCTGCATGAAACCGCGGCGTCCTAGCGAGAGGCCTTGGTGACCTTGCCGGACTTGATGCACGCCGTGCAGGCGTTCACACGGCGCGGAGCACCTTTCACGATGGCGCGCACACGCTGGATGTTCGGATTCCAACGACGCTTGGTGCGCACGTGCGAGTGCGACACCGACATGCCCCACGATGGACCTTTGCCACAAACTTCGCATACTGCTGCCATAAGGATTTCCAACCTACCAGTGAGGACGAACCGACCCCAACCACGAGAGGTCAGTACGATAACGGCGTGCCTGTTGTGCAGCACTTGGGGGCAACTGACCTGCGTCGGACGGTTATCGCCTTCCGAGACCTCATGAAATCCCACTCCGAGGGCATCAATCGGCTGAATGTGTACCCCGTTCCGGACGGTGACACCGGCACCAATATGTCTCGCACCCTTGATGCGGTGGTGGCAGAGCTCGAAAACACTGGCGACGACATGGCGGCGGTGTGTGCCGCGATCTCGCACGGATCCTTGATGGGGGCGCGGGGAAACAGTGGAGTCATTCTCAGCCAGATTCTGCGCGGCTTGTCATCCACGCTCGCAAAAGTCGATGGAGCGGTGGCAGTCGCCGGTGTGGCCGAAGCGATGAAAGCAGCATCAGTCGCGTCATATGAAGCGGTGTTGAAGCCCATCGAAGGAACGATTCTCACCGTCGTACGAGAGACCGCAGATGCAGCTGTTGCCGCAAGTAGTGCGGGTGCATCATTAGAGGACATGCTGCGGCGCGCACGTGATGCGGGGCGCGATGCGTTGGCTCGCACACCAGACCTGCTTCCAGTGTTGAAAGACGCCGGCGTGGTTGATGCTGGTGGCGCAGGATTTCTTCTTCTCATGGATGCGGCGCTGCATGTCGTCGCAGGAGACGCTCTTCCAGAACCGGAAGTGGTGAGCGGACCATCGGCGGCGCAGCTCGATGCTGCGGCGCACCGCGTCGCCGACGGTGGTGTCGATGTCAGCGAGCTGCGCTTCGAGGTCATGTTTTTTCTTGACCTCGAAGACACCCGCGTCGGCGAGTTCAAGACTGCGTGGGGAACCATCGGTGACTCGATAGTCGTCGTCGGTGGCGAAGGCTTGTACAACTGCCATATCCACACCAATGACATCGGCGCGGCGATCGAGGCGCCAATCGCACTCGGAGGTCGTCCGCGACAGATTCGAGTGACGGATCTATTCGAAGAGGTGGCTGAAGAGCATGCGGCGAGAGAGTCTGAGCTCGGCGCGACTCCGTCCAAGTTGCCGACGTCATTGCCCGCTGTCACTTGTGCGGTCGTGGCAGTTGCAAGTGGAGATGGCATCGCTGAGCTGTTCGGGCAACTCGGTGTACACGGTGTCGTGTCCGGTGGACAGACGCTCAATCCGTCGACCGCCGAGCTACTTGCCGCTGTTGAACACATGAACGCGCGTCAAGTGGTCATCTTGCCGAACAACAAGAACATCATCCCGGTCGCACAGCAAGTCGATGCGCTCACCACGAAAGATGTTCGAGTTGTTCCGACTTGTTCGATGCCAGAGGCGCTGGCAGCGCTCGTGTCGTATGACCCTGAAGCATCGGCAGAATCGAACGCGAGGAACATGTCGGTAGCTGCTGAGTCGGTGTCCACTGGCGAAGTCACCCAGGCTGTTCGTGACACGAACAGCGACGCCGGGCATATCACCGCTGGTGACTGGATCGGAATCGAGCGAGGGGACGGCATCGTGGCAGTGAGCGGCGGAGTGGTGGCAACTTCGACGAAGTTGCTCGATCATCTCATCGATGACTCGAGTGAGCTGCTCACCATTGTCACCGGATCAGATGCGACTGCCTCGAACACCGATGCAATCACCGAGTGGGTTGCTTCGAATCGCCCGGACGTGATGGTGGAAGTGCACCGCGGCGGCCAACCGCTGTATCCGTATCTCTTTGGCGTCGAGTAAGGCTGAACCGGTGCTCGACGTCGCCGGGCCGCTCACGTACCGAGAGTTGTCAGAGCTCAGTGTCGAGCGAATCAAGGGAGTCGGCGAAAAACGCAAGGACGCACTCGAGAATTTCGGCATCTCGTCCATTCTCGATCTCCTGCAGACATACCCCCGACGTTGGGTCGATCGCACGAACGAAGCTCGAATCGCCGACATCACACTTGGCGTGGAGACGATGGTGCTTGTCGAAGTTCGGTCTGTGGCTGCACGTCGCATCAAAGGCAATCGTGTGATGGTGAATGTGAACACTGGTGATGGCACCGGACGACTGTCGTTGACGTTCTTCAATCAGCCATGGCGAGAGAAGCAACTGAAGACTGGTGCGCAGATTGCGGTGTTCGGAAAACCCGAGATGTTTCGCGGGTATCTGCAGATGACGAACCCGGTGGTTGATCTTGTCGGTGATCGCACTGGTCGAATCGTGCCGATTTACCCACAGAGCGAGAAATCGAAACTGCATTCGTGGGACATCGCGGCGTGGGTCGAATCGGCTTTGAAGAAGTGTGACCCTCGTGGAGTGGCAGATCCGGTACCGGTCGAGATGCTGACGCGTCTGAATCTTGTCGATCGGTTGTCGGCACTTCGTGGAATACATCTCCCAGACAACATGACTATGCGAGACGATGCCCGTCGCCGCCTCGCATTTGACGAGGTGTTCCGAGTGCAAACGATGTTGGTGGGTCGCAAGCGAGCACTTGAGCACGAATCAAAAGCAGTGGCACACCGGACTACTGGGCCGCTCATCGAGCGTTTTGCAGCTTCGTTGCCATTTCCGCTGACGAAGGCCCAGAAGCGTGTCATCGACGAGATCACTTCAGATCTTGCACAGCCGACCCCCATGCATCGGTTGTTGCAGGGTGACGTGGGCAGTGGCAAGACCGTGGTGTCGGTGTGGACGCTGTTGTGTGCTGTGCAGGGCGGACTGCAAGGCGCCCTCATGGCGCCGACCGAGGTTTTGGCAGAGCAACACCACAGTTCGGTGTCGACACTTTTGGACGGGCTGATGGTTCCAGACGAGGCGAATCTGTTCGGAGATCGACCGCTACAAGTGCGACTACTCACCAACAAGGTCACAGGCGAGGCTCGGCGCACTGTGTTGTCTGGGCTCGCAGACGGAACAGTTGACATCGTCATCGGCACGCACGCGCTCATTCAAGAGGCGGTCGAGTTCAAACACCTCGGAGTTGCCGTCATCGATGAGCAACACCGATTCGGTGTGGAACAACGCGCCGCTCTGCGCGAGAGAGCGATGCGGGGTGCGCAGGACACGATGCCGGACGTGTTGTCGATGACGGCGACTCCGATTCCTCGAACTGCTGCGATGACGGTGTACGGCGATCTCGATGTCAGCGTCATCGACGAGTTGCCACCTGGCCGTACACCTATCGACACGAAGTGGATCAACGGTCCTCTCATGGAAGCGTCGATGTGGGCACAGGTGCGAGAGCACGTCGAGCTGGGGGAGCAGGCCTATGTCGTCTGTTCGCTCATCGAAGAAAGCGAGAAGTTGGAGGCAGCATCGGCAGAGGAGATACACGCACGACTCAGTGACGGTGAGCTGAAGGGTCTGCGTGTCGGACTTTTGCATGGTCGTATGAAGTCCGACGAGAAAGAGGCAGTGATGACCCGTTTTCGTCATCGCGATCTCGATGTACTGGTGGCCACCACGGTCATCGAAGTCGGTGTCGATGTGCCTAATGCGACGACGATGGTGGTGGTCGACGCAGACCGATTCGGCATCGCTCAGCTTCATCAGCTGCGCGGCCGCGTCGGTCGTGGTGCGGTTGCCTCGACGTGTTTCTTGCAGACTTCGGCCGATGAACCGGGTCCGCGGGTCGAAGCGTTAGTCGACAGTACGAACGGATTCGAGTTGGCCGAAGTCGACCTGGCATTGCGCGGTGAAGGAACGCTCATGGGTGCAGCGCAGAAGGGGCGAAGCGACCTCAAGTTGGCGTCGTTGCAACGCGACCTCGATCTCATCCAGATGGCACGTGATGCAGCGTTCGACATCATCGATGCCGATCCGACTCTGTCGAAGCATGAACTATTGCGCGACGAGCTCGACTTACTGTTCTCGCAGGAAGAAGAAGAATTCCTCTTCCGCGGCTGATGACTAGTCGGTGGGTGGAGTCAGATCGTCGTCAGTGAGAATCAAGTCCCAACGATCACGACAATCTCGACACCTGTAGGTGACGATGTCGCCGACCGCCCACACGCCATCTTCCCGAGGATGCGTGATGAGGTGACATGGCCCGCCACAGTCGACGCACACGATGGACTCAGACGGACCGTTCACCCTCGTAGTCTGCACTCCATGCGCATCGTTGCTGGTGACCTACGAGGGCGACGAATCGAATCACCCGTCGATGATGCGACACGACCGACCACTGACAAGGTGCGTGAAGCGGTGTTCAACGCTCTGACGAGTCTCGGAGTGGTCGAGGGGGCCGTGGTGTGGGACCTCTTTGCTGGTACCGGTGCGATGGGAATAGAAGCGCTCTCGCGCGGGGCACAACGATGTGTGTTCGTCGAGAACAACAGATCAGCATTGAACGTGTTGCGCTCGAACATCGAGACTCTCGGGCTTGGTTCTCGGTCACGTGTGGTGTCGGGTTCGGCGCTCGGTCAATCATGTGAAGATGCCGACATCGTCATTGCTGACCCACCGTATGGCTTCGATGCTTGGGACGATTTGTTGGCTCGCGTCGGCGATTGTCTGATCGTGGCGGAATCCGGTGGATCCCTTCCCGCCGTTGATGGCTGGGACGTGTTGCGCGAGCGTAAGTACGGACGAACCATGGTCACATTCCTCCGTCGGACCAGTAGCCAGCCGGTACCGTGAGGGGTAGATGAGCACGGTCATTTACCCGGGCAGTTTCGACCCTTTCCACCTCGGACACCTCGATGTCGTCGAGCAGGCTGTTCAGTTGTTCGGCGATGTCGTCGTCGCGGTCATGCACAACCCTCAAAAGCCGAGTGGTCAGTTCGCCGCCGAGGAGCGGGTCGCCATGATCACTGCGTCCGTTTCACACTTGCCGAAGGTTCGAGTGCAGGCGTTCTCTGGTTTGGCAATCGACGCAGCGAAGGCTGTTCAGGCGTCGTGCATAGTGAAGGGCCTTCGCACGCCGGCTGACTTTGAAGTCGAGCAGCAGATGGCGCACACCAACTACACAGTGTCTGGAATTCGTACTGTGTACGTGCCTTGTGCTCCCGCGCTCGGTTTCATCAGCAGCCGTTTCATTCGAGAGATTTCTGCGCACGGGGGAGACGTGTCGTCGATGGTGCCATCGGCTGTCGCCAACGTTTTGAACTCACATCACAAACGGAGTTGACCATGGGTTTTGACGATTACGAAGACGAGTTCGATCTCCTTGACGACTCGTACCCGCAGCCGCTCCCGGCGCATCCGCACCTAGGTGACAGCGAGATTCTTCTTCGACGTGCGATCGACATCATCGCAACAGCACCGAATGTGCCCTTGTCGAGCACGCCACGCATCGACCGTGACGAAATCATCGAGTTGTTGGAAGAGGCGGTCACACGAATTCCCGAAGAGATTCGTCAAGCGCGTTGGATGTTGAAAGAGCGTCAAGAGTTCCTCGAGAAGACCAAGCGTGAGGGTGATGAGTTGCTCGGTGCTGCGCGTCAACAGGCTGAACGCATGGTTCAGCGCACCGAGGTAGTGCGAGCAGCCGAGGCCCGTGCACGGCAGGTCATGGAGACGGCAGAAGAAGACGCACGTCGCTTGAAGAACGAAACGGAAGATTTTCTCGATCAGCGACTCGGCAGTTTCGAGATTCTGCTCGACCGCCTGCAGCGAACGGTCGCCAATGGTCGTCAACGGTTGTCGATCGGCTCTGGCGACGACGACAGTCGCGGAGTTGAACGGCCCACGGCTGCCGGTGATGCCGATGGTGATCTCGGCGGCTTCTTCGACCAAGACAACTTCTGACCCGAGGCCACCGTCATGGCTAAGCCACTTATTGTCAATGTGCTCGAGTTGTTGCGACGACCTGGTTCCACCAAGGACATCGACGCCTCGGTTGCATCTGCTGACATCGAGTTCGGTGACGACCGCGTCACCGACAAACCAGTGCGCGTGAATGTTCACCTCGAGTCGCTCTCTGACGGAATCTCGGTGACTGGCTCGGTGCACTCAGCATGGCACGGGGAATGCCGACGTTGCCTACTGCCGGTGGATCGTGACATGGAGGTGGCAGTCACCGAGCTATATCAAGTGGTGGTCCAAGACCCCGACGCACATGCCATCGAACTTGACCAGATCAATTTGCTGCCCATGGTGCGCGAGAACGTGCTCCTAGCCCTTCCCCTGGCGCCGCTGTGTGCCGATACATGTGCCGGACTCTGTCCGACATGTGGCGTCAATCGAAATGACACCCCGTGCACATGTGCCGAACCCCCGGCAGACAATCGCTGGAATGCGCTCGATGACCTGAAGTCCCGCCTCACGGACGCCCCCGAGGGCTGACGAGACCCGCGCGAGGCCGGTGGAGTCCGCTCTCTGGGCGGTTATCCTTCATCCGCCCCCGACGGTGGGGATCAGCTCGACAAAGGAAGACCGCCGTGGCCGTTCCCAAGAAGAAAAAGTCCAAGTCGAAGACTCGCATGCGTCGTGCGAGCAACTGGCGACTTGATGCACCGTCGCGTAGCAACTGCCCGCGGTGTGGTGCAGCCAAGATTCCTCACACAGTGTGCGGAACTTGCGGTTGGTACAAGAACCGCGTCGCCGTCGCAGTCGACTGAACATCTCGTTCTCTCGCCCTCTCTCGACCCGTTGTCGGTCGTTGAACCAGTCACCTCCTAGGGTCATGGTCGTATGAAGCCAATTGCAGTCGACGTAATGGGTGGCGACTACGCCCCCTCGGAAATTCTCGCCGGAGCTCATCAGGCTACAGAACAAGGAATTCCCATTGCGCTGGTTGGGCCCGCTGACCTTGCTGACACTCGCGGACTTCCTCTCATTCCAGCAAGTGAAGTCATTGACATGGATGAAGATCCAGCTGGCGCAATTCGTCGTAAGCGGGACTCCACTCTTGTTGTGGCCGCCGAAGCGGTGCGCGACGGCAAGGCAAGCGCGATGATCTCTGCCGGAAACACCGGTGCCACCATGGCGAGTGCGTTGTTGCGCATGGGGCGCATCACCGGGGTGCAACGACCTGCAATCGCAACGCCGGTGCCGGTGCCCGGAAGCACACCCACGGTGCTTTTAGACGCCGGTGCCAATGCTGAAGTGCAGGCGGCGTGGCTGGTGCAGTTCGCGACGATGGGAGCGGTGTACTCACGACGCCGTTTCGGGGTCGAGAACCCGCGCATCGGCTTGTTGTCGATTGGCGAGGAACCCGGCAAGGGGGACAGTCTTCGCAAAGAGGCGTACGAATTGTTCTCTGACGCGAAGGGAATCAACTTCGTCGGCAACGTCGAAGGCCGAGACATCATGTCGAGCGACGTCGACGTGGTGGTGACCGACGGGTTCACCGGCAATGTCGCCCTCAAGACGATGGAGGGCACGCTGAAGACCGTCATCAAGTCATTGCTCACTGCGATCGGAGCGCCGGAGTACAAGGAACACGCCGATGCGATCATGCCGGCATTGTTGCCGTTGTACGAGACGTTCGACCCAGACACCTACGGCGGCGCCATTCTCCTGGGTGTCGATGGTGTCTGCATCATCTCGCACGGCTCAAGCAGTGCGCGTGCGATGTTGAACGGGATTCGGTGTGCAAAAGACATGGTCGAAACAGGCATGGTGGACGAGATCCGTACCGCCATTGCTGCGACTACAGTCGAGTGATGCCGATGGACCGAAACGATGTATCCGCCACTGTGCGTGAGTGTCTTGCCGCCGTTCTCGAGATTGATGCTTCGACCATCTCAGAGTCGCAACGGTTCGCTGAAGATCTCGACGCTGATTCCATTGCGCTCGTCGAATTCGTCTTTGACCTCGAAGAGCAGTTCCGAAAGTCGGCTGGAGACTTCGCTGTGAACGACGATGATCTCGCAGAGTTGAAGACGGTCGGGTCCGTCGTCGATTACGTGCACGCAGCGCTCGCTAAGTGATCGCGCAGCTCTGACATGGGCGAACCGCTCGAAGAACTCTGTGACCGACTGGGGCATCGCTTTTCAGATCCCTCCTTGCTTCAACTTGCCCTCGTGCATCGCTCATGGCTGGCGGAGAACTCCGGCGGCGAGTCGAATGAGCGTCTCGAATTTCTCGGAGACGCAGTGCTGGGCTTGGTCATCGCGGACGTCGCATACCAACGACTCGGTGACTCACCAGAGGGCAAGTTGTCAGACCTTCGTCAGTCCGTGGTGAATGCCACTGCCCTCGGTGAGGTCGCACGCACGCTGCGACTCGGCGACTATCTCATTCTCGGACGCGGCGAAGACGCTGCCGGCGGTCGCGACAAGACATCGATACTCTCCGACGCTCTCGAGGCAGTGATCGGTGCGGTGTATCTCGATGCCGGCCAAGAGGTGGCCGATGCGATGGTGCGTCGATTGCTCCATGATGCTGTCGAACACGCAATTCCGAATCTTGAAAGTTTCGACTTCAAGACGCGACTGCAAGAACTTGCAGCGCAACGCGACCTCGGCGTACCTCATTATGCGACCCACGGTGAAGGCCCCGATCACGACAAGGTCTTTACTGCAACCGTCCGTGTCGGAAGTGAATTGTTCGGGCCCGGCACCGGTCGTACCAAGAAGGCAGCTGAGCAAGTTGCGGCGCAGGCGGCGATCGATCACCTTCGCACACTCGACGAACCAACTCGCTCGTAAACGTCTCCACCACTGGACACGGACGTGCCTGAGTTACCCGAAGTCGAAACTGTCAGGCGGGGAATCGAGTCTCTCGTTGTCGGCCGTCGAATTTCGTCGGTGACTGTCGGACGCGAACGTTCGGTTCGTCGCGTGGGTCGTGACGCGGTCATACACGGACTGATGGAAACCTCGGTGACAAGAGCTGGTCGGCGTGGCAAGTATCTGATCTGTGACTTGTCGAGTGGCGAACGAATGATGATTCACCTGCGCATGAGTGGTCGCGTGCTCATTCATCCGCCCGACCATCCGCGGCCACCTCACACTCATGTGGTGTTGACACTCGAGCCGGACACTCACGAGGTGCGACGTAGCGTCGTGCATGAATTCCGCTTCGTCGACCCGCGCACGTTCGGTGAAGTCGTGGTGTATGACCCGGCAGACGAGTGCGATGTGTTGCCCGAGCTCGCACGGTTGGGGGTGGACCCATTTGTCGACCACTTCGATGATGAAGTCGTGTGGGGCCTGCTTCACCCACGACGACGTGCAATCAAGGCGTTACTTCTCGACCAACACGTCATTGCCGGAATCGGCAACATCTACGCCGACGAGATTCTCCATCGTGCAGGAATCAAGTGGAACAGGCTTGCGAGTTCGCTCTCGCGTGGGCGAGTGTCACGCCTTCGGCAGTCCATCACCTCGGTGCTGAGCGAGGCAGTGGCAGCCGGAGGGTCGACACTCCAGGACACCCAATACGTCGATGTCGAAGGTGAAACGGGGTGGTTTCAGCTCGATCACAGGGCGTACGGCCGCGGCGGCCTGCCGTGTCTGACCTGTGGAAAAACCACAATTACGCGAGTCGTGACGAACGGCAGGTCGACTTGTTATTGCCGAATCTGTCAGCGCTGAATGCGCACAGAAGATCGCTCGAGGAGACTCAGTCTCCCGACGGCTAGTCCATTACTCTCATCAGTGCCGTGTTTCTGAAGACTCTCACCCTGAAAGGTTTCAAATCCTTTGCCGACACGACGGCGATGGAGCTTGAGCCCGGAGTCACCGTTGTCGTCGGACCCAATGGTTCGGGCAAATCGAATGTTGTCGACGCCATTGCGTGGGTCTTGGGAGCACAAGCCCCGAGCGCTGTACGAAGCCAGAAAATGGAAGATGTCATCTTCAACGGCACGTCAAAGAAATCAGCTCTTGGCCGAGCCGAGGTGCTTCTCACGCTCGACAATTCTTCCGGAGTGCTCCCGCTCGAATTCACTGAGATCACCATCGGCCGCACGCTGTTCCGTAACGGAGACAGCGAGTACTCCATCAATGGTGTCGAGTGTCGTCTGCTCGATGTCCAGGAGTTGTTGTCCGACGCAGGTGTCGGACGTCAGCAGCACGTCATCATCAGCCAGGGTCAGATCGATGCCGTGCTGAACGCCCGAGCCGAAGATCGCCGTGCAATCATTGAAGAAGCTGCCGGCGTTCTCAAGTACCGCAAGCGCAAAGAGCGTGCAGAGCGGCGACTCGAGAGCACCGAAGCGAATCTCTTGCGAGTTCAAGACCTCATTCGAGAAGTTCGACGGCAATTGCGACCGCTCGAGCGACAAGCAGAAGCGGCGCGACGACACGGCGAGATCGTCGCTGAGCTGCGCGCACTGAAGCTGTTCCTGGCCGGACGTGAACTGGCTTCGCTACGTACGCGGCTCGAGACATTGGCCCGCGAGAAGGTGACTGGCGAAGACTCCGAACGCTCGCTTCGAGCGCAACTGGCAGAGCTCGACACGGTCGTCATGACAGCTGAGGCCGAGTTGTCCGCCCGCGGCGACAGCGGTGTCAGTGACGAGTTGGTGAAAGTGGAGCAGCTGCGCGAGAGAGCACGAGGCCTCGCCGCAGTCATTGCTGAGCGCCAGCGTTCAATGGAGCGCGACAGAGGAGCCATGATGGCTGAAGACGTCGTCGCCTCGCTCGAGGCGGATGCTGCGCGTTTTAAATCAGAGTTGGCCGATGTCGAAGCAGGGCTCACTATCGCTCTTGCCGAAAGCGAAGAGTTGGCGAAGGAAGAGAACGCCTTTGCAGCGGAGCGCGGACAGACAGAGGCTTTGCTCGAGGGAGGCCCGGCGACGACCTCGGCCTCTGCGGCGGCCGCTGAAGTGCGTGGAGAGTTGCGCACACTCCGCAACACCGTGGAGCTTGGCGCTGGCGAGGTGCAACGACTTCAGACACGTATCGATCAGATCGAAGAACAAGACGCTCGATTCGTTTCCGAGATTGACCGACTTCAATCAGAACTCACTGAGGTCGAAAACGCATTGTTCGATGCAAAGACGCGATTGACGACGGCCGAATCACGTCGTGCCGATGCCGAAGTGGCGGTCGACGAAGCGCAACGCCTTCGCGCAGAGGCCGAGACCGTGTGGTCGCGATGGAACGCACGCCTTGAAGCGCTCCAGGCTGCGATGTCCACATCGCGCGCACGAATGGGAGCCGAGCATCTCGCATCGGTCGAAGGTGTCGTCGGGGCGCTGATCGACCTCGTCACGATTGACGACGGGTTCGATGCCGCAATCAAGGCAGCACTTGGTGAGGCGCTTTCTGCAGTCGTCGTGAACGATGCGAATATCGGGCGACGCGCGCTGACCGAGTTACGAAGCGCCGGCCGTGTCGGAGCAATTCTTGCGCTCGACCACGTTCCCTCGACCGGTGTCGGGATTCCCTCCGGATCACAATCTCTGCGCTCGCGCGTACACACGGTTTCGGCTGCTCCGCGCGGCCTCGACGGACTTCTCGACTCGCTTCTTGCCCGAGTGGGTTATGTCGAGACACTCGATGAAGCCATCACCGTGGCGATGACTCAGCCTGCCGCGATTGTGGTGACGCGAGGTGGCGACAGGCTGACCTCAAATGGTTGGCGCATCGGTGCCGCCGACGAACTCGGAGCAAAAGAGGCCGTCGATGAAGCAGCCGCATCGACTGCTCGCGCTTCTGAAGAACTCGACCGACGTAGTCGTGCGCTCGACGTGGCACGAAACGAGTTGTTGGCTGCGCGTTCTGCGGTCACCGAAGCAACTACCTCTGTGCAACGTTGTGATGGTTCGGTCGATGCAGCATCTGATGCCCTGACGAAGGCCGTGAACGACAGACGTGCATTGGCGACCGAGCGACACATTTCTGGCGATGCGTTGAACGACACGCGTAGTCGAATGCTTCAACACCTCGAGCGAGTCGCTGAACTCGAAGCGATTCTTCCCGGACTCGAAGAGTCTGAGGCCGCAGAACTTGCTGCTGCTCAGGCATACGGCGAGACACGCGCCTCAATCGATGCGCGGTCGACACACCTCGGCCTCCGTCGCAAGGACCTCGATGTGCGAATTGCCGGCTTGCGAGAGCGTGAGCAGTTCTTGCGTGAACGAAGCGACGATCTCGAACGTCGACTCGCTGCCGACGCCACGGCTCGGGCCGAAGCAGGTGAGAGGCGTCGAAACGTCGAACGCTCGCTCACTGCGATAGTGCGACTTGCGCAACTTGTCGAAACTCATCGCAACGTCACGGAAGCACGCCTTGCTGAATTGCACGAAGTCCGTCGTCGGCAAAGTGATGAAGTGCGTCAGTTGGCACAAAAGCTCGATGAGGCACGACGTACTCGACACGCCGTGGAACGAGAACTTGAAGCGCGGCGAGAACAAAGTCGCCGAGTGGAAGTTGAAGAGACCGAAGTGCGGATTCGCCTTGAAGGTGCGGTCGAGACACTGCGTCGCGAACTTGAGGTCGAACCGACGGTAGCTGAGTCAGCGCCACTTCCGGAGATTGCCGATGGTTCAAGCCCAACCGATCGTGCCCGAATGCTCGAGCGAGACTTGCGTCTGATGGGTCCGATCAACCCACTCGCTCTTGAAGAGTTCACCGAGCTGCAAAAGCGT
>Ga0209770_10000479_pt1 | contig 22063 bp, 16 predicted proteins | sample LauGreSu1BDMLBDD_2_FD_187572 | JGI IMG/M metagenome (GOLD analysis project Ga0209770, IMG submission 187572) | Freshwater lake microbial communities from Lake Michigan, USA - Su13.BD.MLB.DD (SPAdes) (version 2) | ecosystem: Environmental > Aquatic > Freshwater > Lake | place: Lake Michigan, USA...
GGCGATGCGTCGCTTCTCCGCGGAAATCCACGCGCCGATGTTCCGCTCGAGGAGGTCGAGCGGAACCGGCCCGTCGAGGAGCACCGCGTCGTGGAAGCGCCGGATGTCGAAGCCCGCGCCCAGCGCCACCTCCGCCTCCGTGCGCAGGCGCCGGATCGTGAGCTCCCCGATCTTGTAGCCGCATGCCTGCCCGGGCCAGCCGATGTAGCGGTCGACCTCGTTCACGATGTTGAGCTCGCTGAGCGCCGTGTTGCGCTTCATGAACTCGATGGACCGGTCGCGCGACCAGCCGAATGCGTGCATGCCGGGATCGACCACGAGCCGGCACGCGCGCCACATCTCGTAGAGGAGCCGCCCGAAGTCGTCGTAGGGATCGTCGAAGAAGCCCATCTCGATCCCGAGGCGCTCGGCGTAGAGCGCCCAACCCTCGGTGAACGCGGTCGAGTCGAGGTCCTTGCGGAACTCGCGCGCGCCCGCGAGCTCCTGCGCGAGTGCGATCTGGAAGTGGTGCCCGGGCACCGCCTCGTGCAGCGAGAGCGGGATGAACTCGTAGGTCGGCCGCTGGTCGAGCGCGTAGGTGTTCGCGTAGAAGTAGCCCGGCTCGCCGCGCTGCGGGCTGCCCGGCTGGTAGTAGGCCGTCGTCTGCGCCGGCGCCATGAACCGCGGGATCTCCCGCACTCCGTAGGTGAGGCGCGGCAGGGTCCCGAACAGCGCCGGCAGCTTCGGATCGATGCGCTTGCAGACATCGCGGTAGCGCGCGAGAAGCTCCTCGGGCGACCTGCAGTAGAAGCGCGGATCGGTGCGGAGGTAGCGGATGAAGGCGGCGAACCGCTCGTCCTCGGGCATCGCCGCGCGCGCGGGGTCCGCCGCCTGCCAGTCGGTCCGCGCGATCACCGCGAGCATCTCGGCCCGGATGCGCGCGACCTCCGCGAGGCCGGTCTCGTGGATCTCCTTCGCCGTCATCGCCGTGGTCGTGTGCACGCGCAGCTGGTGGGCGTACCACGCGGCCCCGTCCTTCATCTCGCTCGCGCCGATCGAGTCGCGGCATCTCGGCAGGTACTCGCCCGCGAAGAACGCCTCGAACTCGGTGAGCGCGGTGTCGATCGGGTCGAGCGCGCGATCGAAGTCGCGCTCGAGCCGCGCGCGGTCCTCGGCGCCGATCGACCTCGGCATCGTCGAGAACGGCTTGCGCAGCGAGTCGCGCAGCCCCTGGCGCGCGGCCCTGATCTGGAGCGGGACCTGCTCGACCGTCACCTTCGGCGGCACCACGCCGGCCTCGAGCCCGGCGCGCATGACCTCGATCGTCCCGAGGAGCGACCCGGGGACGCCGAGAAGGCGGTTGATGTACGCGTCGTAGTCGTCGAGATCCGCGAAGGTCGCGAGATCGCCCATCTGCGCGATCTCCTGGTGCGGTCCGAACCGACCGCCGACGGGCATCATCCACGCGCCGAAGCGGAAGCCGTCGACGCCGAGCTCGATGTCGCGCCGGAGGAGGAAGTAGTCGCGCGCGTCGAGGGCCGGAAGCTCGTTCGGGTCGATCCCGCGCAGCTCCTCCAGGAAGCGCTCGGTCCACGCCTGGCGCTTGTGGACGCCTGCAAGCGAGGTGTCGGTGAGCTCTCCCGCGCGGACCTCGTTGCCGCGGCGCAGCGCGTACTCCGGATAGACGGTCAGCCGCCACTCATCGTGGGTTGCGACGAGCTCGGCGAAGCGGGACGCGGCATCGCCCGGGCTCTGGAGCGGAGCGGGGGCCGCAGCCGCCGCCGCTGCGATCAGAATGCACGAAATCATGCCGAAAGCGTAACGGATCGCGCTCGACGCAGCCGCGGGACCGGGTAGGTTGCCCGACCGGAGGACCTCCATGCGAAGCAACGCAACGATCGTCGCGACCGGTGGCATCTCGCTCCTTTTCTGCGCCGGAGGCGCGCGCGCGGACAGCGACGCATGGGTGCAGACCCCGCCGGCGGCCTCGATGGTCGTCACGGTCCAGCTGTCGATCACGACCGCCCTCGGCACGAGCAGCGACTCCGACACCCGCACGATCGCGGTGGCGGGAAGCGCGCACACCGACCTCGTCGGCCCCGACCCCGCGTGGACGAGCGGGTCCCTCGACACGCTCCTGCTGTCGCTCGCCGACTCGACCTTCCACTTCGACCTCTACTGCTTTCCGTTCATCGGCTGCCAACCGCTCGATGTGACGCTCTCCGGCGTCGTCATCACCCAGAGCGCGCCCGGGGCGAGCGCGATCGCTGCGACGGGCGGGTTTGCCATGACCGCGCTTCCGGTGCGGCTGCAGGGGACCTACAGCGCGACGGGTGTCGCGACCGCGACCGGCGCGTTCCTGAACGACACCGCGACCAACTTCAGCGGCCGTGTCCGAGGGCAGGCCGGCGAGACCGTGCTCTTCGACCAGCTCGCGATGTCGCCCGTGACGACCGTCATCGATCCGGCGTCGCTTCCAGCGGGCGTCAGCGCGCTCACCGTCACGCTGTCGCCGAACCTCGCGGCGACCACGATGTCGGGCGTCTACACCGTCCGGAACCCGTTCGACCTCGACGGGGACGGATTCGTGGGCGCCGGCGACATCGCGATCCTCCTGAATGGATGGGGCGCGCCCGGCGAGGCGGACTTCAACGGCAGCGGCTCGGTCGATGCGCCCGACCTTGCGGCGCTCCTCTCGAACTGGACGGCCTGAGCGGGTTTTTCCCGCGCCGTGGACCGCGGGGCTTCGGCTACGATCCGCACCCCATGACGCGCGCTCCACAGGAGACGGAACTCGGCTACGCGCCCCCGATGGTGCGGCACTTCAGCGTGTTTCTCGACAACCGCGTCGGGAAGCTGCGCGAGCTCCTCGGCGACATGAGCGACGAGGGCGGCATCGCCGTGCGCGCCATCTCGATCATGGACAGCTCCGACTACGCGGTGATCCGTCTCCTGGTCGACAAGCCGGCGCTCGCGTGCGAGATCATGGACCGCCACGCCTTCCCGTACTGCCAGACCGATGTCCTCGTCGCCGAGCTCTCGAAGGACCACGAGCTGCACCACCTGTGCAAGTTCCTGCTCGCCGCCGAGCTGAACATCCGCTTCGCCTATCCGACCATGCCACGGCCCGACGGACACCCGACGGTCGTCCTCTCGACCGACGACAACACGCTCGCAGGCCAGATCCTCCGCCGAAAGGGCTTCCGCCTCTTCGGCGAAGCCGACCTCGAGTTCTGATCCACTCCTGAACCTCCGCGCGCTCGCGAGCGCGAACCGCCAGCGGACACTCACCCGGACACTCAACGATGGCACGCCTCGTCAAGCTCGATGCAACAGGACCGATCAAGGTCGACCCCTCCGACAAGCCCGTCTTCGTCTGTGCCTGCGGGCTCTCGAAGAAGTTCCCGTTCTGCGACGGCAGCCACAAGCCCACCCGCGACGAGGAGCCGGGCTGCTGCTACCGATACGACTCCGAGTCGCTCGCGCGCGAGAAGGTCAGCGACGGCCGCTGAGCGCGCGGCGGGCGGAAGTCACAGGCCGGCCTCGCCGGTCTGCGACGGCGAGAGCGGCACCCCCGGGCGCGGCATCAGGTACTCGCCGGGCTGCCCCGGTCCGAGCCGCACGCCCTTGTACTCGCGGTCGCGCTTCGACAGCACGGTCGCCTGCACGATCTGGTCCTCCTCGCGCAGCGCGCGGACGACCTCCATCCCGTCGAGGACTCGGCCGAAGACCGTGTAGAAGCCGTCGAGGCTCTCTGCCGGACCGGTGAGGATCATGAACTGGCAGCCGCCGGAGTTGGCCGCGGGCTTCACGCGGCTGTCGCCGGCAGCCTGGCGCGCGACGACGAGCCGGCCCGGCAGCACCGACCTGCGCTCGGGGTTGCTCGTCTCGTCCGGGATCGTCCATCCGCCGTTCGCGGTCGCGCCCGCGGCGCCGGCGGCGGTTCGGGGATCGCCGCCCTGCACGCCGAAGCCGCGGATCACGCGGTGGAACGAGGTGCCGTTGTAGGTGCCGGCCTCGACATGCTCGACGAAGTTGCCGACGGTGTTCGGCGCCTCGTACTCGAAGAGCTCGACGATGACCGAGCCGCGCGTGGTGGTGAGCTCCACGCGGGGCTGGTCTCCGCGCACCATGTCCCGCGAGAGCCCGTGCAGCTCCTTGTTGAAGAGCTCGCGCGCCTTCATCACGCGGCGCGTGTTGGTGGCGATCTGGTCGAGCTGCTTCGGCGTCCGGCCCTTCGCGGGCGCGGAGTTGAGCGCGGCCTGGGCCGGCTCGAAGCGGTTGATCGCGATGAGCGCATCCGAGAGCACGATCTTGCCGTCGATCGCGGATGCGTCGCTTGCGAACGCGCGCGACTGGAGCAGCTCGGCGGCCTTCTCCGGCCGGCCGTCCGCGACGAGCTCGCGCCCCCACGCGATGGCGACGGCGTCGGGAGCAGGGGTCATCGAGAGGAGCCGCTCGAACGCGGCATCCATCGCGGCGGAATCGCCGGTCCAGATCGCAAGCTGCGCGCGTGCCGGAAGGAGCCGCAGCATCTGGTCGCGGTCGGTGGTCGGGGCCGAGAGGTCGCGGTCGATCGCATCGGCGAGGCGCGTCGCATCCTCGCGCATCGCGGCGGTCATTCCTCCGGCGCGCGAGACCTGTCCCTGCAATTCGCGGAAGCGCTGCTCGGCGACCGAAAGCGGCGGCGGAAGCGGCGCGGCGGGAGCCTGCGGCGCGGTAGGAGCCTGCGGTGCGGCGGGCGCGCCCTGCGGAAGCGCGGTCGGGGCTGCGAGGAACGCGGTCGCTGCCGCGACGGAGGCGATGATTCGAGCGATGTTCATGGCTGGTGGATGGCGGAGGCAGGGTAGATGCAGCTTGTCTTTTCGGTCTCCCAGACGCGCACGAACCGAAGCGCGCCGCCCGCGCCCGCGATCGCAGGCTTCAGGAGATCGTGGCAGATGCGTGCGATGTTCTCGACCGAGGGGTTCACCGTCCGGAACTCGGGACAGTCGAGATTCAGGTGCTTGTGGTCGAACCGCGCGATGATCTCCGCCGCGACCGCCTGCTCGAGCTCGCGGAAGCCGAAGCGGCCTTCGCCCGCGCCGTCAGGCGAGGCGGCGACCTCGATCCGGTAGTTGTGTCCGTGCCCGTTCGGGTTGTTGCACTTCCCGAAGAGCTGCCGGTTCTCCCCGTCGGAACGGTCGGCGAGATGCAGCCGGTGGGAGGCGGCGAAGTCGAAGGTCTCGCTCAGGATGGCGTCGGTCATGCTGTCCTCTCCGCTCGACCGCTGGATCGAGCAGCTTCGATAGGGGCTCGCACGGTAGGTGAGCCGCGTGAGCCGCACGGGAAGCGAGGCTCCGGCGTCGCGGGCGATGTCACGGAGAATCGATGCGACATCGGTGGGGGCTCCGGTGGTCGCCTCGAGCCGCATCGCGTTCGAGAAGCGGGGCGCCGCGGCCGCCCGCATCGCCCCGTCCAGCGTGCCGATGTCGATGAGGTAGCCCGATGCCTGCAGCGGCCCGGCCACCTCGATCTCGAGTTCGCCGATCGCCGCCAGGCCACTCGGGTGGCCTCCGCCGACCAGTCCATTCACGGATGAATCGGTTGGAATCAGCGGGCTCGCCGCGAGCCGCAAGGTGCGCGTAAGCATGTGTGGAGGCGCCTTCTGAGTCACGATCTTCTGTTTCTCGGTACACCCGTCAGAACCCGTCTTGACGGAGTGGGTGCGTGGTGTATCTTGTCGAGACTATGGGGCCTTTGCCCCACCACCTTGCCCCCGGAAGGGCTCGGTCTGAGGCTCTGTCTCGACCGGGCCTTTTATTTTGTTCACGCGTTCTGAACAAGCGCGGATGCGCACACGGACCTTGGTGCCCGGCTCGGGCATGCGTTCGGTGAACGCCTCCCAAATCGGCTCGGACACGCTGGCCTGATCCGCGATGACCTCGACCGGCCCGATGGTCTCGTCGCCGAAGGTCACGAGTCCGATGAGCGAGCCTGAGCCGTCCGCGGCATACCTCTCCTCTGCGGTGCGGCGGCTGCGGACAAATCGTGAGCCTGCGAACACGAACTCCCGCGGCGGCACCTGCTCGACGGCGGCCGCCCCCGGCAACGGAGCCGCCCGCACGAAGTGGTCGAGCGTGAGCTCGCGGCCGTCGGGCAGAAGGACCGACACGGCGACGGGCGCGCCAGTGGGCGGCACCCGCTCGAGCGCGAACTCGCCGTCGTTCGCCGCGGCCGTACGCCAGCGACCGGGCGCGCCGGGCTCGAGTCCCGCAAGCAGCAGCGCCGCATGGATCTCGCTCGCCTTCCCGTCGAAGGCGAAGAGCGACTCGTGCTCGCGCGTGCCGACCGTGCACACATACTCCTCGAGGAAGCCGGTGCGGAGCACCGCGACCGCGTCGAACTCGACCGCACGCTCGACGCGGTTCACGCGGATCGAGGCGCTCACGGCGGACCACTGCGACGCGCCGCCGCCGCCGGGAACGACCTCCCGCGGCGAGGGTGCCGAGCATGAGGCGAGCGCGAGGAGGATCGCGGCCCGTGCCGCGAGAGGCAGCCCGGAGGCGGTGGCGGCACGCGGCCTCACGCGAGCCCCCGCAGGCGGCGGCCGGCGCAGAGCGCAATCGCGATCGCGTCCGCGACATCCGGCGGCTCGGGCGGCGCCGCGAGCGCGCACTGGGTCATGACCGCGCGCTGGACCTGCGCCTTGCTCGCGCGTCCATTCCCCGCGACCGCCTTCTTGACCTCGGCGGGCGGAAGCTCCGCGACGGGCACGCCGCGGATCTCCGAGGCGAGCAGCACCACGCCGCGCGCGTGCGCGAGCGTGATGGCGGAACGCACGAACTCCGCGTGCGAGAAGACCGCCTCGAGCGCGAGGTGCGAGGGCGAGTGCTCGGCGATCAGCCCAGCGACATCGTCGAACAGCTGGCGGAGGCGCCACGGGAGCGTTGCGTCTGCGCTCATGCGCAGCACGCCCGCGTCCACAATCGTGGCCTCGCCGCGCCGGTCGAAGTCGACCACCGCGTAGCCTGCGATCTGCGTGCCTGGATCGACGCCGAGGACGCGTGCGCGCTCCTCGACGGACGCCCATGACATGGCCTTTCCGCCGGCGCCCGAGCTCCTCACGCGCCGCCTCCGGCGCGGTCGAACTCGACCGCCCCGTCGCGGAGGCGCACGACGCGCTGGCATCGGCCTGCGATCCGGTCGTCGTGGGTGACCATGATCAGCGTCAGTCCGCGCGCGTGGAGGTCCTCGAAGACCTTGAGGATCGCCTCGCCGGTCGCCGAGTCGAGGTTGCCGGTGGGCTCGTCGGCCATGAGGATCGCGGGCCTTCCGACCAGTGCGCGCGCGATGGCCGCGCGCTGCTGCTGGCCGCCCGAAAGTTCGCGCGGACGGTGGTGCAGCCGGTTCTCGAGGCCGACGAGCGTGAGGCTCTCGACCGCGCGCCGGCGGCGCTCGGTCGCGGAGATGCCCTGGTAGAGCAGTGGAATCTCGACATTCTCCGTGATCGAGAGCTCGGAGATGAGGTTGAACGCCTGGAACACGAATCCGATCTTCTCGCCGCGGACGCGGGAGAGCTCGTCGTCGCCGAGGCTCTCGACCGCGCGGCCGTCGAGCTCGTAGGTGCCTGCGGTCGGCCGGTCGAGGCAGCCGAGGAGGTTCATCAGCGTCGACTTTCCGGAGCCCGACGCGCCCATGATCGCGATGTACTGGCCGCGCGGGATCTCCAGGTCGAGTCCCTTGAGCGCCTCGACGAGGACCGATCCGTCCGGCTTGAAGTAGGTCTTCGTGATGCCGGTCAGGCGCGCCGCGAGCGCGGCAGGGGCGTGGCGTTGCGGGATGGCGGAGTCTGCCAGCATCGGCCGCGATGGTAGCCGCAACGGCGCTTCGGTTACGCTCCTCCGGTGCGCCGCGACTTGGAAACCCTCAGGCAATCGTTCGACCGACAGCGATCGGAGGGACCGCTTGCAATCCTCTCGCGGCGGCTGATGAGCGACCAGCTCACGCCGGTGCTGGCGTACCGCAGGCTGGTGCTGCCGGATGAACGCACCGCGCCGAGCTTCCTCTTCGAATCGGTCGAGAACGGCGCGAGCGTCGGACGCCACTCGATCCTCGCCGCGCGACCGGCGCTCGAGCTCGCCGCGACGGCAGGCGCGACGACCGTGACCGACCACCGCCGGCAGACGACCCGCACGGTCGAGCATGCGGATCCGCTCGCGCTCCTTCGCGAGCTTGCCGAGCCGTTCCGTCCCGCGTCCGCGCAAGCGCTCGCGCCGCTCGGTCTGCCCGCGGCGTTCCTCGGCGGCTTCGTCGGCTTCGCGAGTTTCGACAGCGTGCGATACCTCGAGCCGGAGAAGCTGCCGTTCGCGCGCGCGCCGCGGGACGACCGCGGGATTCCCGACATCCACTTCGGCCTGTACCGCGATGTCGTGGTCTTCGATCATGTCGCGAAGACGCTTCATGCGATCGTCTCCGCGCGCATCGACGAGCACCCCTCCGCGGACCGGGCGTTCGCGGCGCTCGTCGACAGGCTCGAGGCGCTCGAGTCGCAGCTCTCCGCGGACGGCCCGCGGCTCGCGCCCGGCGCGATCGACATCGATCTCGCGCGGCGGCCCGAGACCCCGGCGTCGAATGTGACGCGCGCCGAGTTCGAGCGGATGGTCCTGCGCGCCAAGGAGTACATCGCGGCGGGCGACGCCTTCCAGGTCGTCCTGTCGCAGCGGCTCGAGCGGCGGACCTCCGTCGACCCGTTCGACCTCTACCGCGCACTCCGCGTGGTGAATCCGAGCCCGTACCAGATCTACCTGCAGGGCAGGGGTGCGATCCTCGTCGCGTCCAGTCCGGAGATCCTCTGCCGCGTCCGCGGCGGGGTGGTGACGAACCGGCCCCTCGCAGGCACCCGCCCGCGTGGCCGGAGCGCGGAGGAGGACGCCGCGCTCGAGCATGAGCTGCTCGCCGACGCCAAGGAGCGGGCGGAGCATGTGATGCTCGTAGACCTCGGGCGGAACGACCTCGGCCGGGTGTGCGAGTCCGGCTCGGTCGCGATCGAGCGCTGCATGGAGATCGAGCGGTACAGCCATGTGATGCACATCTCCTCGACCGTGACCGGACGGCTGCGCGAGGACTGCGACTCGTTCGATGCGCTCCGCGCGACGCTGCCGGTGGGCACGGTCTCTGGCGCGCCGAAGGTCCGGGCCATCGAGATCATCGATGAGCTCGAGCCGACCCGCCGCGGTCCGTACTCCGGAGGGATCGGCGCGATCGGCTACTCCGGCGACATGGACATCGCGCTCGCGCTCCGGACCATGGTGCTTCCGGTGGTCGACGGCGGGCGCGCGCCGTGGACCGTGCATCTGCAGGCCGGCGCCGGAGTCGTGCTCGACAGCGATCCCGCCGCGGAGTGGCAGGAGACGATCAGCAAGGCCTCGGCGCTCGGCCGGGCCATCGACCTCGCGGAGGCCGCGTTCCCGCCCGGCTGAGCGGTCAGGCGAGCGGAATGGGCGTGTCGTCGTCCTCAGGAGGGGCGTGGGGAGGCGTGAAGCGGGTCTCGGCCCGCGGGGGCCGGCCTGAGCCGGCGTCGGCCTCCTCGAGGAGCGGATTGAACGGGAGCGGGTCGTGACTCGCGAGCTCCGGGTTCTCGTGGATGCACTCCGCGACCAGGTGCGCATGGCCCTGCGCGACGAGGGCGACATACACGCCGGAGAGCGACGCACCCGCCACGAGCACGAGTCCGACCGGCAGGAGGATGCTGCCCGGACGCTCGTCGCTCCCGAAGAGCATTCCTGCGATCGCGAGCCCGACGCCGAGCAGCGCGAGCGCCTGTCCGAGGAACGCCCAGATCCTCGCCCGCCGCACGGGCTGTCTCGGGAGCGCGGCCGGATCGGAGAGGCTCTCGGCGATGCGCTCGCCCACCGCGAGCTGGAAGCGGAGGATGCCCATGGCGGCCCACCACCATCCGCAGATCACGGCGAAGTACACGGGCACCCAGGCCTTTGGCAGGATGCTGAATGTCCCGATCGCGGCGCAGAGTGCGGCCACGACCGCGAAGGCGATCTCGACCCACTGCAGCCGCCGCAGCAGCCCGAGGTCGCGCTCGAACATGCTTGCGAAGGGCTCCGGCAGCACCGCGAAGCGCCGCATGGCCAGCAGCCGGAACCATGGCGCGAAGCCGACCACGATCGGCACCACGATGCCCCAGGGCAGGCTGAACGGCATCGGCGTCAGGAGCAGGAGGGGCGCGAGAGACGGGATCGCGAGGCTCCGCCACGCCGAGCCGAAGGCCTCGCGCACGCTCTCGCGCTCGAGCGGGCTCGCGGGCTTCCGCAGCGCCTTGGGGATCGTCGTGCCGCACTCCGGACACCGTCCACCTGCCGGAAGTCCGCGGAGGTCGTAGCGGCAGCTGCGGCAGGGGCGCGGCGCGCGGTCGGCGGCCGGCTCGATCGGCCTGTGAGGTTTGGCGGGGTCGCTCAAGGGAAACTCCGAAACCCGTCATCTTGGAAGAACCGGCCGACCGGCCGGGTGGTACATCGCGGACCGCAAGGAGTGGAGTTTTTTGAGACACTCTGAACCGTCGCGCCGAAACCGCCGACGAGTCAGGATGGACCCCACGCCTTGTCCATCGTCCGAAATGCCTCGTACGGTGCAACGGTTCGATCGAGGCGGGTGCGTGTTCCCGCGGAGCCAATCATGATGTCGAAGAAGTCCCCGATCCGTCCCGCGAGCCGTGCTGCACTCCTCTCCGCGGCGATGATCCTCGTCGGCTCCGCGTTCCTCGCTCCCGCGTCGCTCGCGCAGACGATCGCCACCGCCGCGGGCGCCGCGCCGACGGCTCCGGCTGCGAGCGCCGTCCCGGGCGATGTCGCCCGCTGGTCCGAGACCGTCTGGAACGCCGCCCGCTCGGGTGATCTCGAGACGGTCGAGAAGGCGCTCCGGCAGATTCCGGATTCGCGCGCGACCGCCGAGTCGAAGCGCCTCCGCGAGATCGTCGCGGCGCGCGCGTCGCATGTCGACGAGGGCACGAAGACCCGCGACGCCGATCGCGCGAAGGCGCTCGAGGACCTGAAGGCCGAGGTCGCCAAGGGCGAGGTCACGAAGGCGCTGACGGCGGCGGTCAAGTACCAGACGCTTTCCGACGACATGGGCGCCGCGCTGCATGTGCCGGAGATCCAGGCCCTCGCGGCCACCGCAGAGAAGGCGCGCGCAGAGGCCGAGGAGCGCGGCGACTGGCTGGTCGCGCAGGAGATCCTGTACCGCCTGCGCACGCTGAACGAGGTCTCCGACGGCGCGGTCTTCCGCGCGCTCGACAAGCGGCTCGACGAGGTCAACAAGCGCATCATGCTGCTCGCGCAGTATGCGCCGCGCGAACTCTGGCGGCTCCGCAAGGCGTACGCCGAGAAGGCCGATCCGGGCAAGCCGTTCCCTGAGTTCAACGAGGCGTTCGCCGACGACTGGCACGAGTCGCTCGACGGCATCTCGAAGGGGATGCTCGCGAGCGCGCTCAACACCGCGGCCAACGAGCACATCTCGGCCGGCGGCTGGGAGCCGCTCGTCAAGGGCGGCCTCGAGGCCATCCGCGTGCTCGCGACGACCGAGGCGCTGAAGGAGAACTTCCCAGGCCTCGCCGACGCGGAGAAGACGCGCGTCCTCGTCGACGCGGTTGCTCGAAACATTGAGGGCCTTGCGCGGATGAACCGCGACACGATCGGGAAGCCGCAGCTGAACGCCGCGCTCCGCGATGTGCTCGAGGCGAATGCGAAGGGCCCTGATCTCCCGCTGACGGTCGTGTTCCGCGAGTTCGGCGACGGTGCGCTCGAGGAGCTCGCCGGCCGCTTCGAGGACGAGTACTCGCAGGTCATCTGGCCCGAGCAGCTCCGTCGCTTCGAGCAGATGGTCAAGGGCAACTTCGTCGGAGTCGGGATCCAGATCCGCCACGACGACCGCCGCGACATCCAGGTCGTGAATCCGCTCGAGGGCGGCCCGGCATTCCGCGGCGGCGTCGAGAACGACGACCGAATCGTCGCCGTCGACGGCAAGTCGACGGTGGGCTGGACGCTCAACAAGGCCGTCGACTCGATCACCGGTCCGGCTGGCGAGGCGGTCACGCTCACGATCAAGCGCGAGAGCGAGGAGAATCCCATCGAGCTCACGCTCGAGCGCGAGGAGATCAAGATCCGCTCGGTCAACGGCTGGTGGAAGAAGGCGCTCGACGCGCGCGGCAATCCCGTGTGGGACTGGTACATCGATCCCACCGCCGGCGTCGGCTATGTGCGCCTGTCGAGCTTCAACGACGACAGCTTCACCGACTTCATGGAGGCCGTCGCAGAGATGCGCAAGGAGCGACGCCTCAACGGCCTGATCCTGGACCTCCGCTTCAATCCCGGCGGGCTGCTCAAGAGCGCCGTCGAGTTCTCGAACGCCTTCGTCGAGAGCGGCAAGATCGTCGCCGGCCAGGACCGCAACGGGCGGCAGGTCTGGCAGATGGGCGCCGAGCCGCAGCGGGCGATCTACAAGGACATCCCGCTCGTCGTGCTGGTCAACCAGGGCTCCGCGAGCGCCAGCGAGATCGTCTCCGGCGCGCTCAAGGCGCACGACCGCGCGGTCGTCATCGGCGACCGCAGCTTCGGCAAGGGCTCCGTCCAGACCGTGCACCCGTGCGGCGACGGCCGCGCCGACGCGCAGCTGAAGCTGACCACGCAGTACTACGTGCTTCCACCCGGACCGGGTGAGACCGAGCCGCGGCTCGTGCACAAGCGCCCCGGCTCCACCGACTGGGGCGTGAACCCGGACCTCGTCGTCAAGATGACGCCCGACCAGATCGAGAAGTCGACGATGCTCCGCCAGAACGCGGATGTCATCGAGCAGAAGAAGGCGAAGGCGGAGGCCGAGCCGAAGGCGCGGCCGAATGTCGAGGACCTGCTGACCACCGGCATCGACCCGCAGCTCGAGCTCGCGCTCCTCGTCCTGCAGGCGCGTGCGCTCAAGGATGTCGAGCAGGCCGCGCAGGCGGCGGCGGTCGATGTGCCGAGCAAGTCCGCGCCGGCGGGCGGCTAAGCCCAGCGTCCAGAATGGTTTCCCACGCATCGCCCGCCTCGCGCGGGCGATGCTGCTTTGGGCCGGAGCCTTGCGGAATCCCCCCCTTTTCGGGTATGAATGCAGGACTTCCGCCCGCCGGTGTCGACGGGCGGCCTCCGCATGGATCCCCACCCGCCTCTTGGCGCGGTGGCGCCCCGCGAGTCGCCCGATTCCGTCCCGCAAGCCGAACAACTCCAAGCGTCGGACGACCCGCCGACCGAAGGCCGTGAAGGGCAAGAAGGCTCCGTCGAAGTCCTCGCCCGCGAAGCCCTCTCGCGGCGGTCGGACTCCGGCGAAGACCGACCGAGTGACGCGGGCCCGGACCACCGGCTCCGCCCGGCCGAACCCGATTCAGGAACCCACCATGTCATCAGCCCAAGCATCCCCAGCCACGCCCATCGCCGGCAACCGGAAGTTGCCCAGCCTGCCGCAGGCCACACTCACCAAGTGGCTCCGCGACATGCACCTCATCCGCGAGTTCGAGGTGCGCTGCATGCAGAGCTACCAGGAGAAGAAGATCGGCGGCTTCTGCCATGTGTACATCGGGCAGGAGGCGGTCGCGGTCGGCTGCACGCAGGCCGTGCGGCCCGAGGACCCGATCGTCACCGCGTACCGCGACCACGGCCACGCGCTTGCGCGCGGCATGACCAGCCGCGCCTGCATGGCCGAGATGTACGGCAAGGTCGGCGGCTGCGCCAAGGGCAAGGGCGGCTCGATGCACATGTTCGACCGTCCGAACAACCTCTATGGCGGCCACGGCATCGTCGGCGCGCAGACGCCGCTCGGGACGGGGCTCGCGTTCGCGACCAAGTACGAGGACGAGGTCGTCCACGGCGGCAAGAACCGCAGGGTCACGCTCTGCTTCCTCGGCGACGGTGCGGTGAACCAGGGCGCGTTCTACGAGGCGATGAACCTCGCGGGCCTGTTCGACATCCCCGTCATCTTCATCGTCGAGAACAACGGCTACTCGATGGGCACCGCGATCCACCGCGGCACGACCATGAGCCACGACCTCTGCATCAAGGGCCGCGCGCACGGCCTCAAGGAGGCCACGATCGACGGCATGGATGTGGTCGCGGTCTACAACGAGATGCACGCGCTCGCCGAGTGGTGCCGCGCGAACTCGCGGCCTGCGATCGTCGACATGAAGTGCTACCGCTACAAGGGCCACTCGATGTCCGACCCGCGCAAGTACCGCACCCGCGAGGAGGAGGAGCGCCACGAGTCGAACGACCCGATCGGGAAGTTCGAGCGCGTGCTGCTCGACCATGGCGTCGTCGACGACGCGGCGATCAAGTCCATCATGGCGAGCTGCCGCGAGGAGGTCCGCGACTCGATCCAGTTCTCGAACGAGTCGCCGGAGCCGCCGCTCTCCGACCTGTACACCGATGTCTTCGTCGAGCCGTGGGGGCCGTTCACCGGCTCCTCGCAGCCTGAGTTCACCGGAGGCGCGGCGAATGTCTGCAGCTTCCGCGCGACGGACGGAAAGGAAGGCCTGGTATGACCGCAGTCATGAGCAACCCCGTGTTCCGCGAGCCTGAGACGCTCGCCGGCCCCGTGCGCGAGATCGAGTTCCGCGACGCGATCCGCGAGGCGATGAGCGAGGAGATGCGCCGCGACAAGCGCGTCTTCCTGCTCGGCGAGGAGGTCGCGCAGTACGACGGCGCCTACAAGGTGTCGAAGGGCATGCTGGCCGAGTTCGGCGAGCGGCGCATCATCGACACGCCGATCTCGGAGTCGGGCTTCGCCGGCATGGCGATCGGCGCCGCGTCGATGGGCCTTCGGCCGATCGTCGAGTTCATGTCGTGGTCGTTCTCGCTGGTCGCGGCGGACCCGATCCTCAACAACGCGCCGAAGATGCTCTACATGTCGGGTGGCCAGCTCGGCTGCCCGATCGTCTTCCGCGGCAACGACGGCGCGGGCGGGCAGCTCGGCTCGACGCACAGCTGGTGCGTCGAGGGGCTCTACTCGAATGTCCCCGGCGTGAAGATCGTGATCCCGTCGTGCCCCGCCGACGCGAAGGGCCTGATGAAGACCGCGATCCGCGACGACGACCCGGTCTTCTTCCTCGAGAGCGAGCGCATGCTCGGCAACAAGGGCCATGTGCCCGAGGGCGAGTACCTCATCCCGTTCGGCCACGCGGCCGTGCGCCGCAAGGGCAAGGATGTGACGCTCTGCTCGTGGGGCCGGCCGGTGAACTTCTGCCTCGAGGCCGCCGAGATCCTGGCGAAGGAAGGCATCGATGTCGAGGTGATCGACCTCCGCACGATCCGCCCGCTCGACCTGCCGACGGTCGTCCGCAGCGTGAAGAAGACGAACTGCGCGGTGGTGGTCGACCAGTCGTGGAGCTTCGCGTCCCCGGGCGGCGAGCTCGCGGCGCTCATCCACCGGCACTGCTTCGACGACCTCGACAACTTCGTCCACCGCGTGCACACCGACGATGTGCCGACGCCGTACTCGTCGAAGCTCGAGCAGGAGTACCTGCCGAATGTTCGGAAGATCTGCGAGGCGGTGCGCGCGGCGACCTACCGGGCGTGATTTCACGGGTCCGGCGAAGGACTCGTCGGACCCTGCGAAGAGACAACAGACAGCAACGACAGACAGGACTGCGAGACTCCCATGCCGATCGAACTGACCATGCCCCGGCTCTCCGACACGATGGAGGCGGGCACCGTCATCAAGTGGAATGTCAAGGAAGGCGATCCCGTCCGCTCGGGGTCCGTCGTCGCCGACATCGAGACCGACAAGGCGACGATGGAGATGCAGTGCTTCGACGACGGCCGGCTGGCCGCGATCCTCGTCGAGCCGGGCAAGCAGGTGAAGGTGGGCACGACGATCGCGCTCATCGCGCTCGAGGGCGAGGATGTCGCGTCGGTGAAGGCCGGCGGCGGAAGGCCCGCCCCGGCGAAGGTGGATGTGCCCGCCGCGAAGCCGGCGCCCGCGCCGGCGGCGCCTGTCGCGCCTGCGCCGACGCCCGTCGTCCAGACCGAGACCCGTCATGGGATGGAGGGCTTCCCCGCCCTCGACGACGACGGTCCGCGCATGCGGGTGAGCCCGGTCGCGCGCCGCATGGCCGAGGAGCATGGCATCGCGGTCGAGAGCGTGAAGGGGACCGGCCCGGGCGGCCGTGTCATCAAGCGCGATGTCGAGCAGGCCATCGAGAACAAGTCGAGCATGAGGTCGGCCGCCGCCGCCACGATCGCGCCGGCGCAGGCGCTCGCGGTGTCGACGAGCGGCGTGCAGACAGCGAGCGCTCCGCTCGCGCTGTCGATGCCGGGCCGCGATGTCGCGCTCACGGGCATGCGGCAGACGATCGCGCGCCGGCTCGTCGAGAGCAAGACGACCATCCCGCACTACCAGGTCACGATGAAGTTCGACATGGATCGGCTCATCGAGATGCGCGCGAACTACAACGAGAAGCTCAAGAGTTCGGGCGTCAAGCTCAGCGTCAACGACTTCCTCGTGCGCGCGTGCGCGCTGGCGATGGCGGAGCATCCGTTCTTCAACGCGAGCTTCGCGGGCGACCATGTGCGCATCCACGAGGTCGTGAACATCGGCGTGGCGATCTCGCTGCCCGAGGAGAAGGGCGGCGGGCTCGTCGTCGGCGTGATCAAGGACGCGGACCACAAGAGCCTGCGCCAGATCTCGGCCGACACCAAGAACCTCGCCGAGAAGGCGCGCACGAAGGGCCTGTCGGTGCAGGACATGTCCGACGCGACCTTCACCATCTCGAACCTCGGGATGTTCGGCGTCGAGCACTTCACGGCGATCATCAACCCGCCGAACTCGGCGATCCTTGCCTGCGGCGCGGCCGTGCAGCAGCCGGTCGTGCGCGACGGGCAGCTGGTCGTCGGCACGCAGATGCAGGCGACGCTGTCGCTCGACCACCGCGTGATCGACGGCGCGATGGCCGCGCAGTACCTCGCGAGCCTGAAGGAGTTCATCGAGGAGCCGGAGACCCTCGTCGTCTGACCCCCTCCGGACGGTGCCAGGCACCCCGGGCGATCGGAGGAACCCATGAGCGATCGGCGCCTCCCATTCCGGCACCGGCTCGTCGGCCGGCTGACCCTCTTCGGCGTCGTGCCGGCGCTCCTCCTCGTCTCGCTCGCGACCGTCTTCAAGATCCGCGAGGACTACGCCGAGGCCGTCCGGGACGCGAGATCGAGCCTCGACGCCGCCGCTCAGAGGCTCGCCGCCGAGATCGACACCCAGAATCGCCTCGCGTGCGAGCTTGTCCAGACCCTGGCGACCGTGCGGTCGGTCGGCTGGGAGCCGAGGGTCGGCGAGCGGGAGCGGCTCATTGAGCTTCTCGCCGAGCTCATCCGGGAGAGCCCGTGGGCGGTCGGCACCTACATCGCCTACGAACCCGATGCGGACGGCCTGGACGCGCACTACCTCGCCAATCCGATGCCGGGCGCGCAGCCGGAGGGAAGCGGGCGCTTCGTTCCGTACGCCTTCCTCGACTGGCGCGCCGGGAACACGCTCGCGTACAAGCCGAACATCGACATGGAGTCGAGCCTCTACTACGGCGGGGTGCGCGAGGCGTTCCGCTCGGGCGGCCGCACGGCGCCAAGGATCACGGAGCCGTATGTCTACGACGGGCAGGCGCTCATCGAGACGGTGGCGCCGATCGTGCGGGACGGCCGGTTTCTCGGCATCGCGGGCGTCGACCGCTCGTTGGCCGGGCTGGCTGCCATCGTCCGGAAGACCTGCGGCGAGATGCAGCTCGATGCGTTCGTGCTGAGCAGCGGCAGCGAGATCCGCGGCTTCGAGCGGCCGCGCTCGTTCGTGGTCGCGACCCTCGACCCCGCGGACGCCGCGGAGGACCTGCAGGAAGGCATGCTCCGCGCGAGCTCCGTCGCCGACTCGCCCTACGCCGCGCTGATGAAGGAGCTCGTCGACGCGCGGCGGGCGGCTGATGGAGTGGGAGGTGCGGCGCGGCGCGAGGCATGCTTCCTCGAGCGCGACGATCCCGTGACGAAGGAGCCGTGCCTCTGGGCGGTGGCCGCGGTGCGGCTGCCCGACGGGCTCGCGTGGGATCTCGTCGTGCGCGAGACCCGGGCGGATGCGTTCGCCGCCGCGGACGGACGACTGCTCGCGCAGGTCGGCGGGGCCGGCCTTGGCGTCGCGCTGCTTGGCGTGCTGCTGCTTGTCCCCGCCGCGCTTGCCGGTCGGAAGATCTCGGCCGCGACCGAGGCGGCCGATTCGATGGCGGTCGGCGACCTGCGGCGGGAGATTCCCGATGCCGACGGCCGCGACGAGGCGGCGCGCCTGGTTCGCTCGCTCGCCGCGATGCAGCAGGGCGTGGGCGGGATCGTGCGGAAGGTTCAGGCCGGCGCGGTGCAGATCGACGCGACGGCGCTGCAGCTCGGTGCGACCTCGCGGCAGCAGGCGGCCTCGGCCCATGAGCTCAACGCGAGCGCGGCGCAGATCGCGGCGGCCTCGAAGGAGATCGCCGCGACCACGGAGGCCTTCGGGCGATCCGTGGACCGCATCGCGGGAAGCGCGATGAGCACGGCGCAGCTCGCGCGAGGCGGCCGCACCGGCCTCGACGGCATGGAGCGGACGATCCACCGGATCGGCGGGTCGACCGAATCCGTCGCGGCCCGGCTCGCCGAGATCCGCCAGAAGGCGGCCGCGATCAGCGCCGTCGTCACCACGATCACGAAGGTCGCCGATCAGACGAACCTGCTCTCCGTGAACGCCGCGATCGAGGCCGAGAAGGCGGGCGAGCATGGCCGCGGCTTCCTCGTCGTCGCGCGCGAGATCCGGCGCCTCGCCGACCAGACCGCGGGCGCGACGCTCGAGATCGAGCGCATGGTCCTCGAGATGCAGACGGCGGTGAAGGACGGTGTCCAGGAGATGGAGCGCTTCGCGGAGGACTTCCGCGGGGGCGTTCGCGAGATCGAGTCGGTCGGCGGACAGCTCGCGCAGATCATCGCGCAGGTCGATGCGGGTGGCGGCGAGTTCGCCGATCTCCAGGCCGGCATGCGCGCGCAGGGAGAGGGCTCGCGCCAGATCTCGGATGCGATCACGCGACTCGCCGACACTGCGCGGGAGACGCTGGCGTCGGCGGAGGACTCCGCGCGGGCCGCAGCGCAGCTCGCGGATGCAATGCAGGAGCTCCGCCGGACGGCGGACAGCTTCCGGCTGCGCGGGGAGTGATGGCGGTGCACGGCACGTGCCGTGCAGTGCCAGGCACTGCATGGCACGTGCCGTGCACCGTCAGGGCAACATCTCGGTAGGCGATCCCCGAAGCCATGCCGCTGACGGTTGGCAGGATCGTGCGGTGCCTGAGTTGCTGAGGCATCCTCGTGGCGTCGGCAATCGGATCGAGGACGAGTGAATCTTGGGCCATCCGGGCGCGTCGGCGGCGTCGCGCCGCCGAACACGCTCGGCTCGGCTCGACTCAGTATCCGCCCCAGTTCGACAGAAGGACCGTGAGATCTGCGGAGTCGACCACCCCGTCGCCGCTGAGGTCGCCGAACGGCGGATTGCGGGCGCCCCAGAGCGGGAGCAGCAGGGCGATATCCGCGCAGTCGACCTGCCCGTCGAGGTTGAGGTCGCCGCGCGCGTACTCGCACTCGTCGAGCGCGCCGTCACCATCGATGTCGGGCGCACCCAGGGCGATGTCGCAGAAATCCTCGTTGCCGTTGCCATCGCAGTCGTTCGGAAGCGCGGTGTAGCGCAGATTGAGTTCGCAGTACGCATCGGCGCACTGCGTCGCATCGACAAGCGGCGACGCCTCGAGCCGCACCGTGAGCGAGCCGTCTGCGACGAGCGGCGCGAGCTGCTTGAGCGGAATGGCGACGGTCGCGAGATCAGGCGTCAGGCGGCAGTCGCTGCCGGCATCGGCAAACAGCGGTGCCGCGTGCGGCATGCCGTCGAGCGAGAGCGTGAGAAACTCGCCCGCGAGGTCGAGATCGCCGCGCACGCGGATGGTGAGCGTGGCCGAGTCGGCCGCGGCCGGCAGGTTCTTGAAGGTGAACTCGCACGGGGTTCCCGATCCGACCGCGCCGAGGTTGCCGGAGTTGCGTGAGAGGACAGCTTGCTTGCAGAGGATCGCGACGGTGTGGTATCCGCCCGCCGCGACCGAGGCGACGGTGCCGAGGTTCGATGGGACGCTGCACTGGCCCTCGTAGTTGGAGCCGAAGCATGCAAGTGTTCCGTCGGCCTTGAGCGCGACGGTGTGGGCCCAGCCCGCGGCGACCGAGACGACAGTGCCGAGGTTCGGCGGGACGCTGCACTGGCCGTAGCCGTTCCAGCCGAAGCATGCGAGTGTTCCATCGGTCCTGAGCGCGGCAGTATGGTGCCCGCCCGCCGCGACCGCTGCGACGGTGCCGAGGTTCGATGGGACGCTGCACTGGCCCGAGGTGTTCCGGCCAAAGCATGCGAGTGTTCCGTCGGCCTTGAGCGCGACGGTGTGGTCATAGCCCGTCGCGACCGAGACGACGATGCCGAGGTTCGGTGGGACATTGCACTGGCCGATGTCGTTCGCGCCGAAGCATGCGAGCGTTCCGTCGGTCTTGAGCGCGACGGTGTGGCGCCCGCCCGCGGCGACCGCTGCGACGGTGCCGAGGTTCGATGGGACGCTGCACTGGCCGAAGTTGTTCCTGCCGAAGCATGCGAGCGTTCCGTCGGCCTTGAGCGCGACGGTGTGGTATCCGCCCGCGGCGACCGCTGCGACGGTGCCGAGGTTCGATGGGACGCTGCACTGGCCGTAGTCGTCCTCGTCGTAGTGGTTCCCGCCAACGCATGCGAGTGTTCCGTCGGCATCGAGCACGACGGTGTGGTATGCGCCCGCCGCGACCGAGACGACGGTGCCGAGGTTCGGCGGGACGCTGCACTGGCCGTAGTCGTTCCGGCCGAAGCATACGAGCGTCCCGTCGGCCTTGAGCGCGACGGTGTGGTCATTGCCCGTCGCGACCGAGACGACGGTGCCGAGGTTCGGCGGGACGCTGCACTGGCCCTCGTTGTTCAAGCCGAAGCATGCGAGCGTTCCGTCGGCCTTGAGCGCGACGGTGTGGAAGTCGCCCGCGGCGACCGCAGCGACGGTGCCGAGGTTCGGCGGGACGCTGCACGCGCCGACGGCGTTCAAGCCGAAGCATGCGAGCGTTCCGTCGGCCTTGAGCGCAACGGTGTGGGCCCAGCCCGCGGCGACCGAGACGACAGTGCCGAGGTTCGGCGGGACGCTGCACTGGCCGTTGTTGTTCAAGCCGAAGCATGCGAGCGTTCCGTCGGCCTTGAGCGCGACGGTGTGGTAGCGGCCCGCGGCGACCGCAGCGACGGTGCCGAGGTTCGGCGGGACGCTGCACTGGCCGAAGTCGTTCCGGCCAAAGCAAGCGAGTGTTCCGTCGGCCTTGAGCGCGACGGTGTGGTCGAAGCCCGCGGCGACCGAGACGACAGTGCCGAGGTTCGGCGGGACGCTGCACTGGCCGTAGTAGTTGGAGCCGAAGCATGCGAGTGTTCCGTCGGCCTTGAGCGCGACGGTGTGGAATTCGCCCGCGGCGACCGCAGCGACGGTGCCGAGGTTCGGCGGGACGCTGCACTGGCCGCCGTTGTAGCCGAAGCATGCGAGCGTTCCGTCGGCCTTGAGCGCGACGGTGTGGTAGCGGCCCGCGGCGACCTTCACGATGTTCGACACATCAGCGAAAGTACCGAGGGGAATATCGCCCCACCCCGCGACGCTCTGCGCATCCGCCGCGCGTGCAGCCCACGCGAGCGCCGAAAGGAGCAGAAGTCGAGCGGCGCGGCCGACGCGCGCAGCCATCGGCCGCGAAGCCGGCTGTGCGGATGGGATTTCCGCGGAAACGGGGCGCGCCATGGCACGCGGCGATGCATGCGCCAGCGTGCCTTGGTCCGGAACGGGGCGACGATCGGTCGGCTGGGTCGTCGTTCGAAGTCTTTCAATCATCGTGGGCCTCGCATCGAGTCGTTCGAGAGGTTCGGGTTGGTTTCTCCCATCCAATACTGCACGAGCGTGGGAGCACACAACCGGATACGCAATCGAGCGAGGCCGATCTGGAAATGA
>Ga0209770_10000480_pt1 | contig 22046 bp, 18 predicted proteins | sample LauGreSu1BDMLBDD_2_FD_187572 | JGI IMG/M metagenome (GOLD analysis project Ga0209770, IMG submission 187572) | Freshwater lake microbial communities from Lake Michigan, USA - Su13.BD.MLB.DD (SPAdes) (version 2) | ecosystem: Environmental > Aquatic > Freshwater > Lake | place: Lake Michigan, USA...
CCATAAAGCGGGCTGCGGCGGTAGATGGCGCGCACCTCCTGCTCCAGCGGCACCGGCAGGCCACCCGGTCCGGCGGCGCCCAACGCTTCAGGGGCGTTGGCGAAGACGGAGGCGGGAGCGGTGGATTCCATTGGGTTCGGGGAGTTAAGGCCGGGTGCCGGCAAAGTCAAACGGGCCAAAAAGCAAAGCTCCGCTCATGACTTATCCTGCAATTTCGCCCACACCGGCGCGAATAGCAGCAGCGCATCCAGCACCATCGCGTGCGTGATGCCGCCGGCATAGGCGAGTGCGTAGACTTCATCCACCGGTCGGGTCATGATCTCAAACTCCTCGTCCGGGTCCCAGTCGAGCTTCGCCTCCGGCCGCGCACCCTCGACGAGCACCAGGTGGCAGCGGTTGTTCTGCATCGCCGGATTGGGACGGACGCTGCCGAGCAAGCGGGCCGAGGTGCCGACGTAACCGGTCTCCTCACGCAACTCACGCACGCCGGCCGCCACGGGATCCTCGCCGAGGTCAATGACGCCACCGGGGATCTCCACCGAGAAATCATCGATGCCATAGCGGAACTGCCGCACGAGCACGAGATGTCCGCCGGGCGTCAGCGCGAGCACGTTCACCCAGTCGGGCGCGTTGATGACGAAAAAATCCTGTGGTTTTTTCCGCTTGGGGTGGTGAAAGTCCACGCTTTCGACGCTGAAGATGCGCGTCCGCGCCACCTCGCGGGAGCCCAATTTCTTCCAGCGCTGCGGGGACGGAGGTTGTTCGGCCATGGCAAAAAAAATGCCTCCGCGACACAAGGTCTGGGAGGCACTGGAATATATTTCCGGAAGCTTACTTCTTCGGGATGCGAATCTTCTGGCCGACGCGGAGCTTGGCCGGATCGAGGCCGGGGTTTTCCGCCTCGATGGAATCAGTGCGCACGCCGAACTTGCGGGCGACCTTCGAAAGCGTGTCACCGGAACCGATGGTGTAGGTGCCGTCGGCATTGAGCACGCCGGTCGGGGCGGCGCCAGCCTTGCCAGCCGCGGGGGCGGGCTTCTTCATGGCCTCCTCGATCTTGGTGATCTTGGCGTTGATGGTGCCGATCTCGTTGCCGACCTGGTCGAGGGCCGTCTGGATGCCCGTGCGCAGACCCTTGATGTCGGTGTCGGCCTTGGCGGCAGCGGCGCTGACGGAAGCCTCGAGGGCGGGAATCTTGCTGTTGATCGCCTCATCGTGGGCGGCGACGCTCTTTTGGAGCGTGGAGAGTTTGACGAGGGCCACGATCGAGAGGACCAGGGCGAGACCGCCGGCGATCACGCCAACGAGAGGCAAGATGCTGCCGGAGCTGTTACTATCACGGGAAAGAGTGTCCATTTGTTTAAGAGATTGAGGGGGCGTATATACGGGCGGTTCCGGTTATGAGGCAAGAAGCATTTATACGCAGTTTTTGGGCTTGGTCAGCTCGCTAAACCCTTGTCCGACCGTGGCAGGTGGCGCCTTTTACAGGTTTAGGAACCCACCATTGACACCCGTAACCCCAGCGCGTCCCATGCCTGCCTGTCAACGGGGTGTAGCTTAGTCTGGTAGAGCGCCTGGTTTGGGACCAGGAGGTCGTAGGTTCGAATCCTATCGCCCCGACCATTGACTGGATTCCCCGGGTTGGAGCGGTCTTCAAATCACCGCCTTAAAAGGGGCAGTTTGGATTTTCGGCAGCGGGCTTTCTGCCCCGTAGGATGCGCCCATGAAAACACTGCGGCTTGGTATGTTGGGGGGGCTCCTTCCTGGTTATCGGAACAGCGGCCCTAGGTCAGCTCGTGGCCTGGGAGATAACCGGCGCCAACGCCGCCATCACCAATCCGCAACCGGCCGGCTCACTGGCCACCCATGTGGCGGGTGGCAGCCTGACATTCGGCAGCGGAGTCACTGCGTCGAATACGACGGATTTTTTCAGCGCCAGCGGTTTCAACACCACCTCGCTTGCCGCCGCCATCACCGGGGGCGATTTCCTGAGCTTCACCATCACCCCCGCCGCCGGCTACGCGCTGAACATCTCGTCGGTTTCCTTCAACAGCGGCGTTTCCACCGCCGTGACGAATTTCAACGCCGCCTTGTTGAGCAGTGCCACCGGCTTCAGTTCCGCCGGGGCCTTGCACAGTTACAGTTTTGCCACCACCACGCCCCCAAACCAGTCCATCACCTTGTCCGGCACCGCCGCTTTGCAGGGCCTCACCGGAGTGCTTGAGTTTCGTCTTTATGGCTGGCGTGACAGTGCCGGCACCTCGACATTCCGGCTGCGAACATTGTCCGGAAACGACCTGGTGGTCACCGGAAGCGTGAGCGCAATCCCCGAACCCGGCACTTATGCCATGTGGATCGGCGCAGCAGCCCTCGCGGGCGCCGCAATCCGGCGGCGGTGGCAGACGGGGTGAATCATGCCTGTGCCACAAAACAAAAGCCCGCCAAGTCGGCGGGCTTTTGTTTTGAGAGTGGCGCCAGCTTATTCGCCGCCCGGCTTGAAGCTGAGGGTCGGGGCCGCCGTGGCGGCGGGCTTGGCCGCGGCGGGCGAACTCGTGATCAGCAGCGTGGCGCGCTGGGCCCAGCTACTCAACGGATCGATCTTCGAGACTTCCTCGGCGAGCTTCTTGGCCTCGTCCGCCTTGCCGGCGTCGGCCGCGAAGGTGGCGAGATGGTAGGTGGCCTCGGCGCGCACGCCCTTGTCGAGGGCGGCATCGGCACCGATGGCCTTGAGCGCGGCCTCGCCGGAGGCCTGGTCGCCGCCGTTGAGCTGGCTGACCGCGGCGCCGAGCTTCGCGCGCCCGAGGAGGATCGCGTTTTGCAGGCTGCCGGTCGCCTTCTGGTAATGGGTGGCGGCGGTCTTGAAGTCGCCGGCGGCGAACTTCTCGTCGGCCAGGCGCAGCCAGGCAACACCCGCGAGCGCGTGACCGGCATTCGCGTTGGCGAAGGCCTCGAGTTTGGCGGTCTGGTCGGCGATCTTCGCATACTCGGCCTGCACGGCCTGTTCGCGGCTGGCGGCGAAATACTGCCAGGTTTCCCGGCCGATGATGGCGAGCAGCACCGCGACACAGAGCACCAGGATGAACTGGCGGTTCTTGGCCCAGAAGCCATGGATGGCGGTTTCAAGGGAAGGCACATAAACCGGCGTGGTGCCCTCAGGGGTCGGGTTGGCGGGAGGAAGTTGACTCATGGAACCGCGCAGGTTGAGCGGGGCCCCGGGCCGCCTCAACGTCAAAGTGCGCCCGGCTCAGTCAAAAACCACGGTCTTGTTGCCGTAGACCAGCACCCGGTTGTCCAGGTGCCAGCGCAGGGCCTGGGCCAGCACAAGTTTCTCCAGATCACGGCCTTTGCGCACCAGGTCCTCCACGCTGTGCCGGTGCGTCACCCGCACGACGTCCTGCTGGATGATGGGACCGTCATCGAGGACGGCCGTGGCGTAGTGCGCCGTGGCGCCGATCAGCTTCACCCCGCGCTCATGGGCCTGGTGATAGGGCTTGCCGCCGGCGAAGGCCGGCAGGAACGAGTGGTGGATGTTGATGACCGGTTGGCCGACATGCTTTAGAAAGTCCTCCGTCAGCACCTGCATGTAGCGGGCGAGCACCACGAACTCGGTGCCGGCCGCGCGCAGGATCGCCCGCTGCCGCGCCTCGGCCTCAGCCTTGGTCGCCGCGGTCACCGGCACGTGGTGAAACGCCAGCCCGTAGTGCCGCGCAACATCCCCGAGGTCCGGGTGGTTCGAGATCACGCACGCGAAGTCCCCGGCGAATTCCCCGGCGCGGCCGCGCAGCGCGAGATCGTGGAAGCAATGGTCCTCCTTCGACACGAAGATCGCGCCCTTCGCGCGGTGGGTCGACACGGCCACCCGCGCCGCCATGCCGAGCGAAGCCGCGAAGGCCCGCAGCTCGGCGGCCTCCTTGGCGGCATCGTTGCCGGCGGGAACCCATTCGATGCGCTGGAAAAACTCGCCCGCCTCCATGTCGCGGTGCTGGTCGGCGTGCAGGATGTTGCCCTGCCGCGCGAAGATCCACCCGGCCGTCCTCGCCACGATGCCCGGCTGGTCGGGACCGTGCAGCAGCGCGACGAGCGTGTCGGGCGTCTTCACCAGGCGGTCCGTTACATCGGCACGACGCTGCCCTTGTAGAGCTGCAGCGCGCGGACATCGACAAGCTTGTTCTTCATCGCGCGGATGCCGTTGATGGCGGCGCGCGCGCCGGTGATGGTCGTCATGATGCACACGTTGTTGGCGTAGGCCGCGGCGCGGATGGCGTTCTCGTCATTGCGCGGGATCATCCCGCGCGGCGTGTTCACCACGAGAGAGATCTCGCCGTTCTTGATCATGTCGACGCAGTTCGGCCGGCCCTCGTTGAGCTTGAAGACGGGCTGCACCGGGATGCCCTGCGCCTGCAGGAGCTTGGTCGTGTTGGTCGTCGAGCAGACGGTGAAGCCGAGCTCGATGAAACCCTTGGCCAGCTCGGCGGCGTGCGGCTTGTCGGAATCCTTCACGCTGATGAAGACCTTGCCCTTGAGCGGCAGCGCCGGCTTGGCGGCCATCTGCGTCTTCGCGAAAGCGATGCCGAGGTCGTCGTCCATGCCCATGACCTCGCCCGTCGAGCGCATCTCGGGGCTGAGCACGATGGCGGCGCCGGGGAAACGGTTGAAGGGGAACACGGCCTCCTTCACGCACCAGTGCTTCGGCTGGATCTCCTGCGTGAAGCCGAGGTCCTTCAGCTTGGCGCCGGCCATGACACGGGCGGCCAGCTTGGCCAGCGGTACGCCGATGGCCTTGGCCACGAACGGGACGGTGCGGGACGCGCGCGGGTTGACCTCGAGCACGTAGAGCTGGTTGTCCTTGATCGCGAACTGGACGTTCATCAGGCCGACGACCTTGAGCGCCTTGGCCAGCGCATAGGTGGCGAGCTTGACCGTGCCCAGCATCTCCTTGGAGAGCGTGTGGGGCGGCATCACCATCGCGGCGTCGCCGGAGTGCACGCCGGCATACTCGATGTGCTCGAGCATGCCGCCGACCAGCGTGGTCTCGCCGTCGCTGATGCAGTCCACGTCGAGCTCGATGGCGTCCTCGAGGAACTTGTCGATGAGCACCGGCTTGCCGGGCATAACATCGAAGACCTGGCGGACGACGTCCTTCAGCTCGGCCTCGCTGTAGAGGATGAACATGCCGCGGCCGCCGAGCACGAACGACGGGCGCACGAGCACCGGATAGCCGAGCTCGGCCGCGGACGAGATGGCCTCGGCCTCGGACATGGCGATGCGGTTGGCCGGCGATTTGAGCTTCACCGCGTCGAGCACGGCGGCGAAGAGTTTGCGGTCCTCGGCGGTGTCGATGCTCTCCGGCGAGGTGCCGATGATGTTCACGCCGCGCGCCTTCAGGGCGCTGGCGAGGTTGAGCGGGGTCTGGCCGCCGAACTGGGCGATGGCGCCGATGCAGCCCTCCTGCTCGTAGATCTCGAGCACGTCCTCGAGCGTGAGCGGCTCGAAGTAGAGGCGGTCGGAGGTGTCGTAGTCGGTCGAGACGGTCTCGGGATTCGAGTTCACCATCACGGTCTCGAAGCCGGCCTCGCGCAGGGCGAACGACGCGTGCACGCAACAGTAGTCGAACTCGATGCCCTGGCCGATGCGGTTGGGGCCGCCGCCGATGATCATGATCTTCTTCTTCGCCGAGGGCTTGCACTCGTTCTCGTCGCCGTAGCTCGAGTAGTAGTAGGGCGTGAAAGCCTCGAACTCCGCGGCGCAGGTGTCCACCAGCCGGAAGGTCGTGTGGATGCCGGCCTGTTTGCGGAAGGCGCGGGCCGTGTCGAAGTCGGACTTCAGGATGTGCGCCAGCTGGGCATCGGAAAAGCCGAACTGCTTGGCGCGGCGCAGGAGCGCGGGGTCGATGGTCTTGAGCGTGTGTTTCTTCAGCTCCTGCTCCATCTCGTGGAGCTCGCGGAGCTGGCGAAGGAACCAAGGGTCGATCTTGGAGAGGTTGAAGATGTCCTCCTCGGTCAGCCCGGCCATGAAGGCCCAGCGGAGGTAGAACACGCGCTCGGCGTTCGGGGTGCCGAGCTTTTGGCGGATGGTGGCGTCGTCAGGCAGCTCGTCGCCGCCGAACTTGCCGCCGCCGCCCCAGCCGCGGGCCCCGATCTCGAGCGAGCGCAGGCACTTTTGGAAGGATTCCTTGAAGGTGCGGCCGATGGCCATGGCCTCGCCGACGGACTTCATGGCCGAGGTCAGCGTGGTGTTGGCGCCGGGGAACTTCTCGAAGGCGAAGCGCGGCATCTTCGTCACGATGTAGTCGATCGTCGGCTCGAAGCTGGCGGGCGTGAGGCGCGTGATGTCGTTGCGCAGCTCGTCGAGCGTGTAGCCGACGGCGAGCTTGGCCGCGATCTTGGCAATCGGGAAACCGGTGGCCTTCGAGGCGAGCGCGGAGGAGCGCGACACGCGCGGGTTCATCTCGATGACGACCTGGCGGCCGGTCTGCGGGTCGATGGAAAACTGGATGTTCGAGCCGCCCGTCTCGACGCCGATCTCGCGGATGACGGCGAAGGAGGCGTCGCGCATCACCTGGTATTCCTTGTCGGTGAGCGTGAGGGCCGGGGCCACGGTGATGGAGTCGCCGGTGTGGACGCCCATCGGGTCGAAGTTCTCGATGGAGCAGATGACGACGCACTGGTCCTTGTGGTCGCGCATGACCTCCATCTCGTATTCCTTCCAGCCGAGGAGACACTCCTCGACGAGCACCTCGTGCGTCGGCGAGGCCTCGAGGCCGCCGTTGACGATCTGCTCGAATTCCTCGCGGTTGTAGGCGATGCCGCCGCCGGTGCCGCCGAGGGTGAAACTCGGGCGGATGATGAGCGGGAAGGTGCCGATCTTCTCCGCGGCGAGGCGGGCCTCCTCGAGGGAGTGGACGACGCCGGACTTCGCGACATCGAGGCCGATGCGCAGCATGGCCTCCTTGAAAAGGTTGCGGTCCTCGCCCATCTCGATCGCCGGCGGCTTGGCGCCGATCATCTCGCAGCCGTATTTCTCGAGGATGCCCGCCTTGTGCAGCGACATCGAGAGATTGAGCGCGGTCTGGCCGCCCAGCGTGGGCAGCAGCGCGGAGGGGCGCTCCTTGGCGATGATCTTCTCCAGGATCTCGACCGTGAGCGGCTCGATGTAGGTGACATCGGCAAACTCCGGATCGGTCATGATCGTGGCCGGATTGGAGTTCACAAGGATGACCTTGTAACCCTCTTCCTTGAGCGCCTTGCACGCCTGGGTGCCGGAATAGTCGAATTCACAGGCCTGGCCGATGATAATGGGACCGGCGCCGATGATGAGGATGGACTTAAGGTCGGTGCGTTTGGGCATGCGCGTAGATTTTGCTGAGGCTTGTGTCGCCCCTTAGGTGGCGCAAGCGGGAATTGAGCAAAACCGGCGGCGTTTCGGTGACATAACCGCCCGGCCGGCATTCAACGATGCAACCATCTCATTCCTTGAGGTTCCCGCCGGTCCCGACAGCCTGAAGGGCCCTGCCCCATGCCCCTCGACTTCGACCTCCAGGCCTTCGAACGCCCCCGCATTGTCCACCTCGCCGAGGCCGCCCTGGCCAACGAGCCGCGCAGCATCACGACCGCGCTCAACCCCCGCAGCGCCGGCGGCCCCAACGACTTTTCCTCCGAGGGCGACTACTGGTGGCCGGACCCGGCCAACCCGGCGGCGCCCTACATCCAGCGCGACGGCCTGACCAACCCGGATAATTTCGTCGCCCACCGCCAGCTGCTGCTCGGCTTTGCCCGGGATTTCGGCGCCCTGGCGGCGGCCTGGAAAGTAAGCGGCGACGAGCGCTTTGCCGCCGCCGCCGTCCGCCATGCGCACAAATGGTTCATCGACCCGGCCACCCGGATGAACCCCAGCCTGCTCTACTCCCAGGCCATCAAGGGTCGCAGCACCGGGCGGAGCATCGGGGTGATCGACACCCTGCACCTCGCCGAGGTTGCGCTTGGCCTCGAGGCCCTGCGCGGCTCGAAGGCGCTGACCCTGGCCGAGGACGCCGCCCTCACCGGCTGGTTTCGCGACTACCTACGCTGGATGCGGACGCATCCCTATGGCATCGACGAGAGCAATGCGAAGAACAACCACGGCACCTGCGCCTGGCTCCAGATCGCCTGCTTTGCCAAGCTCACCGGCGACGAGGCCACCTTGGCCGAGAGCCGCACGCGCCTGAAGGAAGTCCTGCTCCCCGGCCAGATGGCCGCCGACGGCAGCTTCCCCGAGGAGCTGCGCCGCACCAAGCCCTACGGCTACGCCATCTTCAACCTCGATGTGATGGCCGCGCTCGCCGTCGTTTGCTCCACCCCGCAGGAAAACCTGATGACCTGGTCGCTGCCCGACGGGCGCAGCCTCGCCAAGGGCGTGGCGTGGCTCGCGCCGTTCATCGCCGACAAAAAACTCTGGCTGCACACCGTACATCGGACTGCCCCGGGACCCGATGGCGGGGCCAAGCCGACCAACGAACTGGTGCAGCCTGACGTGATGTATTGGGACAGCTGGCCGGTGCGGCAGCCGCTCCTGGTATTCGGCGCCCTCGCCACCGGCCGCCGCGACTGGCTCGAACTCTGGCAGGGGCTCGAGGCCGATCCGCAGATCGAGGAGATCCGCCGGAATTTTCCCATCCGCAACCCGGTTCTCTGGCTGCCGGCGCGCGAGTCCCGGCCGTGAATCAGCCGAGCCGGCCGACGTCGATGCCAAGCACCTTGGCCGCCCGGTCCTTGTCCCCCCCGCAGGCGTGAAGGGCGCGGGCAATGTATTCCTTCTCCTGCGCGGCTAGGTGGTCGGCCAGCGTCGGCCAGTCCTTCCACTCGCGGAGTTGCAGCGGCAGCTGGGCGGCGGTGATAACCCGGGTCTCGGTACCGGCCACGAGCCGCGAAATGGACTGGCTGAACTCGGCCTGGTTGCCGGGCCAGCGGTAGGCCCGGAGCGCGGCCAGCGCATCCGGCGCGAACTCGACCTGCCGGCTGTCGAACTGCGGGTTCACGCTTTTTGCCGCGGCTTCCCTGAGCAGCAGCGGCAGGTCCTCGATGCGCTCACGCAGCGGGGGCAGGTGCACCGGCAGGGGGGCGACACGGTAGAACAGCTCCTCGTTGAATCCACCCTCCTCGGCCAGCTTTTCCAGATCTTCCTCCGTGGTGCTCACCAGCCGGAAGCTGTGGGCGTTGTTGCGGATGACGGAAATCATCTCGGACTGCGCGTCCTTGGGCAGATTCTGCAGGTGCTGGAGCAGCAGGGTGCCGCCCTTGGCCTGCTGCACCCAGGTGCCGCCGGCGCCATTCGCCCCGAGCAGGCCGGAACGGATGGCCTCGGGCGTGGTCTGCCGGCAGTCGATCTGGACGAACGGGCTGCCGGCGGGCGTTCCGGCGGCGTGCAGCAGCTCGGCGGCAACCTCATGGCCGCTGCCCGGTTCGCCGGAAATCAGCACCGGGGTGTGCGCGGTCGCGAGCTTTTTAAGCTGACTGATGAGCCGCTTGAGCTTCGGGCTGTCACCCACGAGCCGGGCCTCGAAATCCTCGGCCTTGACCTCGGGGGTGGCGACGCCGAGTGACTCGCGCTCGAGAACCGTGCGGCGGAATTCCAGTCCGCGCTTCAGCGCCTTCATGAGCTCGTCGACCTTGAAGGGTTTCTGCAGGTAGTCGAACGCCCCGAACTTCAGCGCCTGGATGGCGCTCTCGGTGCTGGCGTAGGCCGTCATGATGATGACGACCACCGTCGGGTCGTAGGCCTTGAGCTGTTTGAGGAGCGTGATGCCGTCCATCGGCTTCATGTCGATGTCGGCCAGCACGAGGTCGTATTTCTCCGCCTTGTAGCGGGCCAGGCCCTTTTCCCCGTCGGTCGCGAACGCCGTCTTGTAACCGGTCGGCGCGATGACGGCCTCCAGCATCTCGTGGATCGAGATCAGGTCGTCGACAATGAGGAGGGAGGGCATGGAAGGATGGACGGGCCGGTTGCCTGCGTCACCGCAGGCCGCAGGTGGCTTCAGGAGCGAATCCGGAGGGCTTTACTGCAGGCCGCCGGCCACCGCGCCGAGTTGGAAGATCGGCAGGAACATCGCCATGACGATGCCGCCGACCACCACGCCGAGGAACACAATGAGCAGGGGCTCGATCAGCGAGGTGAGCGCGGCCACGGTGGCATCGATCTCGGTGTCGTAGAAATCGGCGATCTTGTTCATCATGCCGTCGACGTTGCCGGTGGTCTCGCCGGCCTTGACCATGTGCTTCATCATCGGCGGGAAGAAGGGATTCACCGCCATGATGTCGGACACCTGGCCGCCCTGGCTGACATGCTTGGCGATCTCGGAGCAGGCGTCCTCGACCTGCACCTTGCCGCTCGCGGAGGAGACGATTTCCAGGGTGCGCAGGATGGGCACGCCCGAGCGCATCAGCGTGGCATAGGTGCGGCAAAAGCGGGAGAGGGCAATCTTGTGGACGAGGTTGCCGAAGATGGGGGCGCGGACGAGGAAGCGGTGCCACTGGGCGCGGCCGTTGGGCGTGGCGATGTATTTGCTGAAGGCCACAAAGGAACCGTACGCCCCCAAACCGAGCGCCCACCACCACGCCTTCATGAAATCACTGAGGTCGATGAGCATCTGGGTCGGCGCCGGCAGCTTGGCGCCGAAGTCAGCGAACATGGCCGCGAACACCGGAATGACGAAGATCAGGAGCACGTTGACCAGCGCGACCGCCAGGCCGATGACCGCGATCGGGTAGGTCATGGCGGACTTCACCTTCTTGGTCAGCTTGACGGTGGACTCGAAGTAGCCGGCCACCTTGCCGAGAATCTCGGCGAGGCCGCCGGACGCCTCACCGGCTTCCACCATCGAGATGAAGAGGTTGGGGAACGCCTTGGGGAATTTTTTGACCGCGGAGGAAAAGGAGGTGCCGGTGGAGATGTCATTGCGCACGTCGCGGATGACGATGCGGAAAACCTGGTCCTCCGTCTGGTCCTGGAGGGCCTCCAAGCAGGACACGAGGGGCAGACCGGCCTGCAGCAGGGAGGCCAGCTGGCTGGTGAAAATGGAAAGCTCGCCGAGGTCGAGCTTGTAGGTCTTGGCTTTCTTCTCGAGGGCCTTCTGCTTGGCCAACGCTTGGGCCGCCTTCACGCTGGACTGTTGGGTTTTTGCTGCCGCTGGAGTCGCCATAATGCGGGTCAGCTAGGCTTATTCCCGTTACGGCGGCAATCCATTTCCCGCCTATCCCCCGGCACCGGAACCGGAACCAACAAAAGCTTGAAGGCCCGGAAGCCCGGGACACTCTCGCTGGGCGAAAACGCGGCTATAGTTTAATGGTAAAACCTCTGCCTTCCAAGCAGGTGTCGTCGGTTCGATTCCGACTAGCCGCTCCAGCCTTGCGAGGGTTTCCTGCCAAGCCTCACAGCATGAAGTAATCCTCGTCCTGGCCGAGAAAGCGCCGGCTCGGGGGCTCGTAGGCCACGCGCCAGACGTCCGCATATTTCGCCCAAGGGCCGGGCACAAACCCGTCGTAAACCAATTTGAGCTCGGCGGTGGCTGGCGCGGGTGAACGGAGGCGGTGGAGAAACCGGGCGTGGCCTTCCGGATGCGCGAAATACAAGCTGCGTCGCTCCAGGGGATGGGCGCTGGCCGGCAGTTGATCGCGGATTATGCCCGCATGGGTCTGGGCAAAACGCCCCACCACCCGCGCGTGCCTTTCCATTTCCCCCGCGGCCTGGCGGCAAGCCGCCGAGAAATCATGGCCGGCACCCTGACCATACGCGAAAAATCCCTCGGGCGTGCGCTTGAAAAGTATCACCGTGATCCCCGGCGCCTGGGAACGGATGACCGCCGCGCGCACGCCCGGCCAGCGGGTCGCCGACTCCTGGGCCGGAAGCCGGCCCTCCCACCAGTTCAGGACATTGAACCTCTCCGCCGCCTCCAACAAGGCGCCTGGCCGCGCCTGCCGCCGCCACAGCCCCGGGAATGCCGCCAAGCCGTTGCTTGACGGATCGACCGCAAAGCCAAAAGCAGGCCCGGCGCACAGCTGCCAGTGCGCCCACCGCTCCATGGCCTCAGAGATCGCCATGTATCTCGCCACCATCGGGGAGGCGGACAGGCCGCTGCCGTTGGCACGACTGTAGAGGGTGCTGATCTCCCGGTTCCCCGCCAGCTCGGGAACGAGGTAGGCGTTGGCCAGGAAGCGCCGCTCACCGAGCATCACGGTTTCCGCAACCTCCACCCGCGCGATCGGGCCGCCTGCTGCCGCCAGAACATTCCGATAACGGAAAGCGGCAAGACTCAGCATGGCCCGACCATCGGATTGCCGGCTGGACCGGCAATACATAAATCACTCGCTCGACTCAGGCCGGAAATTGCACAGCCAGCAACTCTCGGAGGCGAGGTCCGACTCGGCGGTGACGCTCTGCAAGATATCAAGCTTTTCAGCGATGCCCGTGAGGCCGACATTGAGGAGGAGGCTCGAGGCGAGCCCGGTGATGGCGTGATTGATTGATTTCATCGGCCACAGTCTCGCACGGACGCGGCGGAAAACTGATTTGGAAAACGACCTGAATGCTCGGTCCACCGGCCAGAGTTCGGCGAAGCCGCCTCACCTAAATGCAGGTGTCGCGAGAAATTGCGGCGTGCGTCCGCCGACCGCTATGTTCTTATCACCACGTGCGCACATCTCGGCTGACACTTGGAGTTTACTCCATCCTGGCGGTCCTCCTGGGACCATCCCAGCCGAAGCTGTTTTCGGCCTGGCAGGATGTGACCACCGGCCTGCCGCCCGTGAAAGTCATCCCCGCCAAGGCCATGGGAACCGACCAGCAGAAATTGCAGGCGCTGCAGGACCGGCTGGGGCGGATCCTCATCGCCTCGCGCTCGCTGCTCGTCTTCGACGGGCAGGCCTGGCGGTCCCACGCCAAACCGGGCGAAGCTTCCCTGACGTTTCTGGCCCAGGCCCCGGATGAGACCTTGTGGACGGGCACGAGCGACAACCTCGGGTTTTTCCGCGAGGAATTGTTCGGTGAATTCAAGTTTCACTCGCTGCGCGACCAGGTTCCCGCCAGCGCCCTGCCCCTCGGTCCAGTCTGGGGATGCGCCCCGCTCGGCGCGGTCACTTATTTTGTCTGCAATGAAAAACTGCTGCGCTGGGATGGCCGGGAGTTTCAGGTCACACCCTTCCCCACCCGGCTGCGCCTGGCCCCGCTGAGGATCGGCAACGAACATTGGCTGCAGCACCTGGAAACCGGCCTCTACCAACTGACCGAGACCGGACCCGAGCTCAGGTTTCCCGCCGACCAGCTGCCGGTCCCGCTGATTCTCGGCCTGTTCCGCGACGAATCAGGCCTGGTCACCGTCAGCAATGACGGGCTGCGCCGGCCCGGCCACGAGCCGCACTCACCGCCGGAACTGAAACAATATCTCACCCAGCACAAGGTCAGCTCGTTTTGCCAACTGCCGGACGGCAACCTTGTGATCGGCACATTGTCGGGGGGCTTGCTCCTGACCTCCCGAACCGGCCAGATCCTTCGGCTGTGGGCCGATGCCAACAGCGGATTGCCCGGCCGCACCATCATCAGCCTCATGGTGGATCCCTCCGGCGAGGTGTTCGGCACGACACCCACGGACTTTTTTCATTTTCCCTCGAACGGGAGCAGCACCCTCTTTAATGCCCGCAACGGCCTGCGGGGCCAGGCCGTCAATGCCTTCGTCCGGTGGAATGACACCCTTTATGCCGCGACGGATGATGGTGCCTACCGGCAAGCGACCGGGGGTGGCGGCCAGGCCGCCTTCCATTCCCTGCCCCCGTTGGGGGCCAGATACAATGCGATGCTACCCGATGGAGACGGCCTGCTGCTGGCTCGTTTCGGCGGGGTTGATCGGTTTGATGGCCGCACCGTGCAGACGGTCTTTGGGCTCCCGGCCAATTCAGCGCTGCTGATCGCAAAGTCTCGCGCCAATCCCCGCGATTTCCATGTTACCGAATATCGCGGCGGCCTGTCCCGCGTGACGCAACAGCCCGACGGAACCTTTGCCAAGGAACTGCTCGGTGTCCTGCCTGGTGTTCCAACCAGCCTGCATGAGGGACCGGACCACCGGCTCTGGCTCGGCACGATCGCGCACGGCGCCTTCATCCTTGATCCGGCCACCCGGTCGCTGACGCCCCTGCATGATCCGGCCACGGACCGGCCCTTCACCGGAAAGGTCCACATCGTGGGCGACGACACCCGGGTGCTGCTATTCGTGAATGGCCGGGTCTTGCAGGCGAATCCCATGGACCGGCAACTGCACGCCGTCCCGGGCCTGCCCGCCCTGGTCCCTTCGGCCCTCCAGCAGCTGTCCAACGGGAATTACCTCGTTGCGCATGAACGGCCGGCCATCACCGGCCCCCTCCATGGCGCCGGGCTCATCACTTTCGCGGCGGATGGGTCCGCGACCTGGCGCGAATTCGACCTGACGCACCTGGACGCCATCGGCTCGATCGGGGCGATTAATTTCACGGAAGAAGGCGGGCGTCCGGTCCTGTGGCTGGGCGGCATCGAGGGAATCCTGCGGATCGATTATGCGCAGATTTCCCCGCTGGCGGCACCCACCCCGCCCCTGATCAGGCTGCAAGGCGAAGCGAAGGGAACGGGAGACGCCAGCGCATTGCCGGAATACCCCTTCAAGGAGCATCAGCTTCAATTTCGGATCTTCACCGGCGACTACCTCCGGGGGAAGGACTGGCTTTTCCAAACAAGGCTGGGTCGCGGCAACGGGGAATGGTCCGCGCCCGTCGCCCGTCGCTCATTCGACTACGCCAGTCTGTCGGAAGGGCTCTATGAATTTGAGGTTCGCGCCATCAATTCCGCGGGTGTCGCGGGGCCTGCGGCTTCCTATGCCTTCCGCATCCTGCCGCCGTGGTATCGCTCGACCCGCGCGTTTCTCGGCTACACCGTGGCCCTGGTGCTGACCGTCGTCGGTTTCATCCGGTTCCGGGAGCGCCGCATCCGGGTCCGCAACCAGGAGCTCGAGGGCCTCGTGGAGATCCGCACCGCCGAGCTGGTCAAGGCCAGCGCCGCCAAGGACGAGTTCCTCGCCGGCGTCAGCCATGAGATCCGCAACCCGATGAACGGCGTCATCGGTATCGCGGAAAATTTCCGCACCGAGGACCTCGACCCGGAGAGCCGCCGCAAGTTCAGCCTGCTGCGCCAGTGCGCCAGCCACCTGTCCTCGCTGCTGGAGGATATCCTCGACTTCTCCAAGGTGGAGGCGGGGGCGATCGAGCTGGATCCGACGCCGTTCAACCTCGTCGACCTGGTCGATTCTGTGGGCGCCATCACCCGTCCCGACAGCGAGAAATACGGCATCCCGGTGGAAATCGCCGTTTCCCCCGCCGTGCCGCGCGAGCTGGTGGGCGATGCGCGCCGCATCCGCCAGATCCTGATCAATTTTGTCAGCAACGCCCTGAAATTCTCCGGCCGCGGCCAGGTGAGCGTCACCGTCTGGTGCAAGAACCTGGCTCCGGCTCAGACCGAGGTGATCTTCGCGGTGTCCGACGAGGGTCCCGGCATCTCCGTCGAGGAGCAGGCGCGGCTGTTCACCCGCTTCGAGCGGGGAGCGGCGGCGCAGGCGGGCCGCGTGCCCGGCACCGGTCTGGGCCTGGCGCTTTGCAAGGGGATCGCCGAGAAGATGGGCGGTCGCATCTGGTTGGAAAGTGAGCTCGGCTATGGTTCATGCTTTTATTTCAGCGCGCCCTTTGCCACGGCTGAAGCGCCGTCCGGCCTGGTTGCGTCCGCCGCTCCGGCCGCAGCCGCCGCGTCCCGCACCGCGCTCGTGGTCGACGATCAGGAATACAACCGCATCGTGCTGGCCGATCTTTTGCAGGGAATGGGGTTCAACGTCCAATCCGCGCAGGAGGGCTCGGCTGCACTGGATCTGGCGACGAATCAGGCCTTCGATGTGGTCTTCCTGGACATCAATCTGCCGGGCCTGAGCGGGGTGGAGGTCGCGCGGAGCATCCGCACGCTGCCCGGTCCGACCGCGCACGCCCTCATCCTCGCCACCACGGCTTTCACCACCGCGGAAAAGCGCACGCAGTGCCTCGACGCCGGGATGGACGCGTTCCTCGGCAAACCTGTCACCAAGGAACGCCTGGCCAAGGCGCTGGCCAGCCTTCTGCCCGCCGCCGCGCCCTTGGCGATGGAACGTGCCCGTCCGCCGGCCAACCCCGGTCCGGCCGACCGCCTCCGCAACCTGCGCCTGCTCGCGCACAAGAAGGGCGTGCCCTTCACGGACGAACTCGCGCTGTATCTTACCGAACTCGAGGCCGAGTTTGACCAGCTCAAGGCCGCCCTGCAGCAGGAGGATGCGACCGGGGCCGGGCGTTATGCCCACATGCTCTGCGGTCGTTGCAGCTTCGTCTACGAGCGCGACCTGGAGCAGACGCAGCGCGGGATCGAGGCCGCGGCCGGCCGCGGCGAGTGGGACGAGGCCCGGCGCCTCGGCGCGGAGTTTGCCGCGCAGCTGGCCGACCTGCGGATCAGACTGGCTTCTTCGCGCGCAGCTGTTCCGCCCGCGTGAGCCCGTTGACGATCGCGTAGTGGATCAGCTTCGGGGTCGTGTGGATGTCGAGCTTGCGCATGATGTCGCGCCGGCGCGATTGCACGGTGGCGGGGCTGATGGCAAGCACCGCGGCGATCTCCTCGTCGGTCTTGGATTCGCCGATCATCGACAGGATGCGCGTCTCGTAGTCCGACAGCACGCGGATGAAAGCCTTGGGATCACGGCGGATGGTGGCGCTCGATTCGTTCACGATCGGCGTGTAATAGACCCGCCCGCCCAGCACCGCGTGGATCGCCTCGGAGAGCACTTCCGGCCGCTGCTCATTCTTGTCCACGAAGCCGTGGAGCCCGATGCGCTGCACCTGCAGCATGGTCCACGGGTCGCGGTGCGCCGAGATCGCAAGGATCTTTACTGAAACCAGCTCGTCGAGGATGATCCTTGCCATTTCCAGTCCGTCCCCATCCGGGAGCGAGATGTCCAGGAGGACCAGGTCGGGCTTGTGTTTGCGAACCGCCGCCAGACCGTCCTTGCAGGATCCGCAGGCCTGCATGACCTGCAGGCCGAGATCCCGGCAGTGATGGGTGAAGAATTCCGCCACGATCCGCTGATCCTCCACAATGACCACGCGGCCGCTGGCCAACGGGCCGGCGGGGCTTTTTCCTGGGATTGTGTCCGCTGAGTTCACTGGTTTCAGTTCCACGATGGCTTGGCAGAGACGGTTTGATCAGGGGAGCGTTACGGTGAGTGCCTTCACGCACCCGTATTCCTGACCTGCTGCTGTTCCAGACTCTTCACGTGAACATTATTCTGTTTCGTCCATCAGAAGTCGAGCTTCCCCTGCCTCGGAGCGATCCCCGCGCGCACCATCTGCTCGCGGTACTCCGCCGCCAGCCGGGGGACACCTTCGATGCCGGAGTCATCAACGGCCCGCGCGGCAAGGGCACGCTGGTCTCGATCGAGCAGGGGCGATTGTTGATCACGTTTGCGTGGGGTGATTCCCCGCCCCTGCCTCCGCCGCTCACCCTGATCATCGGTTTGCCGCGGCCGCAGACTGCGCGTGACATCCTGCGCGAGGCCACGTCGCTCGGGGTGGCGGCCATGCATTTTGTGCGCACGGAAAAGGGCGAGGCCAGCTACGCCGGCAGCTCCCTCTGGCACACGGGCGCTTGGGAAGAGTGCGTCATAAATGGCGCCGCCCAGGCCTTCTGCACGCGGTTGCCGGAGGTCACGCACGGCCGCCCGCTCGCCGACACCATCGGTGCCCGGCCGGCCGGCGAAATCCGGCTCGCGCTCGACAACTACGAATCACCGGCGGCGCTCAGCCGGGTGGCCGTGCCCGCCGGCCGGCCGGTGGTGCTGGCTTTCGGCGCCGAGCGCGGCTGGTCGCCGGACGAGCGGACCTTGCTGCGCGAAAGCGGTTTCATCTTCGTCCACCTGGGCGAACGCGTGCTGCGCGCCGAGACGGCCTGCGTCGCCGCCATCACGCTCATCCGGGCGAAGCTCGGCTTGACCTGAAGATCCGCACCGTGGGCTGGCGCGCGCCCTTGCCGAGCTGTTTTACGCAGGTCCAGCCCGGGGGCGAAAGCTCCACTTCACCGGGCATCTCAAACACGACGAGCGCATCCGGTTTCGCGGCGAGCAACTCATCCAGCCGGCCAAACAGCTTCGGCGCCACCTCCCGGATGATATCATACGGGGGATCGATGAACACCAGGTCCGGCGCCTCGCCCGGCATCACGTGGGTGGCGTCGGCGGTCACCACCTGCAGGTCGGCGGACGTCAGCCCGAGGCTCTTGCACACGGCGGTGATATTCTGGCGGATGAACTCCGCCGTCCGCGCGTTCTTTTCCACAAAGACCCCGCCGGCGGCACCGCGGCTGAGGGCCTCAAGGCCGTAGGCACCGCTGCCGGCAAAAAGGTCCAGGAACCGCGCCCCGGCCACGCGGGCGGCCAAACTGGAAAAGACCGCCTGTCGCATCGCGTCGGTCGCCGGGCGCACCGAGTCGCCCTTGGGCAGCGCCAAAGGGATTCCCCGGGCCTGGCCGCCGGTTATCCGCATGGGTTTGCCCCGTTGAGGCCGGCCAGAGCGAAGCATCCGGCCCTTCGGAATGAGGGAACACTTTCTGCTGCCAGTGGTTGTATTAACATAGCATTTGCACGGGGGCGGGGGGCGACTTACCTCTTCCCCCGCGGCCTCGAGCCAGCCACCTAACTGGCTTCCGTGCCGCGCGAAGGCAATGCCTTACCCAGTCCACCAAGCATGTTTTCCCGACGCCTAGTCTGGCCGCTCTGCGCTGCCCTGCTCGCTGCCGTTGCCCTCGCCGCGGAGGAGCGGAACGGCTGGCCCTTGAGCGTGCGCCAGACGCCGCCGGATGCCCCGGCCGAGACCGTGCAATATTTCGGACCGCTGATCTTTGCCCAGCATGCCGCCGGTGATGTGTCGGGCCTCCGGCCGCTCTACCTGCAGGCCAGGGTCGACGACAAGGAAACCGCCACCTTCCTCTATCCGCTGTTCACCTGGCAAAAACAGCCCGGCTACCGTGAATTCAGTTTCTTCAAGCTCATCAACCTCCGCCAATCGGACGAACCGGGGCAGCCGGGGCAGCGCGGGTTCGATGTCTGGCCGTTCTATTTTTCCAAGGAAACCGGCGACCCGGCGACGAGCTATCGTGCCCTTTTCCCTTTCGGCGGCACAATCAAGCAGCGCCTGGGCTACGAGCGGTTTCAGTTTGTGCTGTTTCCATTGTATCTAAGAACCGAACTGGGCGGCGCACCATTCACGGAGACAAAGCGTGCCTACCTAAATGCCCTGCGCGCGGAGCAGCCTAACGCGCAGGTCATCCACGCACCCTGGCCCTTCCTGCGCTTCATCGACGGTGGCGGGCATCACGGCTTCGAATTCTGGCCGTTGTTCGGTCACCGGGAGCGCGCTGGCGAATATGACCGCCAGTTTTTCCTCTGGCCGCTCTTCTACAAGACCGCGCGCAATCTTTCAAATCCCGAGCCGGCGGTCAGCCTTGGCGCCCTGCCCTTCTATACCCGCGACACCGCCCCGGGTTACATCAGCGAGACCTACGGCTGGCCCTTCTTCGGCTATACGCACCGCACGCAGCCCTACCGCTACGACGAACAGCGTTATCTCTGGCCGTTTCTGGTCCAGGCGCGCGGTGACCAGCGCCGGATCAACCGCTGGGCGCCGGTCTACACCCACTCGGTCATCAAGGGCTATGACAAGACCTGGGTGCTCTGGCCGCTCTACCGCCACGCCGAATGGCAGGAGGCCGGCATCGCGCAGGAGAAAAGCCAGTTTCTCTATTTCCTGTATTGGTCCCAGAGCCAGCGCAGCCTGACGAATCCCGCCGCCGCCCGGGCGCACAAGACCCACCTCTGGCCGCTGTTCAGCTCGTGGGACAACGGCGCCGGCCGCCAGCAGGTGCAGGTGCTCAGCCCGCTCGAGGTCTTTTTCCCGACCAACGACGTCATCCGCCAGCTCTACACGCCGATCTTCGCCCTCTACCGCTACGACCGGACGGACGCCGACACCTCCCGCCACGCCCTGCTCTGGAAGGCCGTCACTTGGCGCCGCATCGCCACCGCCAAGGAGTTTCATCTCGGCCCGCTGTTCAGTGTGCAGACCGGCCCGGCGCAAAAACGAATCGCGCTGGGCAACGGCGTGATCGGCTGGCAGCGCCTGCCCGGCCAGCCGCGCGGCCGGTTCTTCCTGTTCGATTTTAACCGGAAAACAACTAACAAGCCAACCGGGGCTCCGTCGCCATGAATTACCTAACCGCCATCCTCGGCCACATCGGGGGCAGTCTGCTCCTGCTGGTGCGCACGGTGAAATACCTGCCGACCCTGCCTCGCCAGTTCCCGCGATTCATCGAGCAGTGCTATCTCATCGGCTACACCTCGCTGCCCATCGTCACGATCCTGAGCTTCTTCATCGGCAGCGTGCTCGCGCTGCAGAGCGGCTACAGCATGGAGAATTTCGGCGCCAAGCAGTTCATCGGCACGCTGGTCGGCCTGACGATGGCGCGCGAACTCGGCCCCGTCATGGTGGCCATCCTCATCGCCGGCCGCGTCGGCTCGGCCATCACCGCCGAGCTGGCCTCGATGAAGGTTTACCAGGAGATCGACGCCCTCACGACCATGAACATCCCGCCCGAGCGGATGCTCGTGCTGCCCCGGCTGGCGGCGATCGTTGTCATGATGCCGGTACTGGCCATCATCGCCAACCTCTGCGGCTGGTATGGCGGCGCGCTCGTGTGCCAATACACCCACTCCATCTCCGTCGACTCCGAGGCCTATTTCACCGCCCTGAAGGCCTACATGAAGCCGAAGGACATCGTCGACGGCCTGGTCAAGGCGGAGGTGTTCGGCTTCGTGATCATCACTGTCTGCTGTTACATCGGCCTCAACACCCGCGGCGGCCCGCGCGAGATCGGCGCTTCCGTGACGAAGGCCGTCGTCACCTCGCTCATCCTCATCCTGGTGCTCGACTACTTCGTCACCAAAGCCCTCCTCTTCACATGAGCTCGACCTTCACCGCCTCCCCGTTCGCCGGCAAGACGTTCGGTGTCACCGTGACCAACGTGACGAAGAGCTTCGGCAAGGCCACCGTGCTCAGGGACGTCAGCCTCGAGGTGAAGCCCGGCGAGATCTTCTGCATCATGGGTCCCAGCGGCTCCGGCAAGACCGTCCTCCTCAAGCACATTGCCGGACTCGAGACCGCCACCAGCGGCGGGGTGAAGATCGGCGACTTCGACGCCGCCAATCCCGAGACCCGCAATAAGGTCCACCTCGCACTCGTCTTCCAGGCCGGCGCCCTCTTCAATTCGCTCTCCGTCTACGACAACCTCGCGCTCTACCCCCGCGAGCACCGCCAGTGCAACGAGGCCGGCATCCGCGAGCGGGTGATGCACGCCCTCTCGATCCTCTCGCTCGAGAAGGCGGCCAACAAGTTCCCCTCCGACCTCTCGGGCGGCATGAAGAAACGCGTGGCCATCGCCCGCGCGCTCGTGATGGAGCCGCAGCTCCTGCTCTACGACGAGCCCACCTCCGAGCTCGACCCGGTGATGTCGGCCACGCTGACCGAGATCATCGCCACTCTCCGCGAACAGACTGCCGTCACCAGTGTCGTCGTGACCCATGACCGCGACCTCGCCTTCGCCATCGCCGACCGCCTGGCCTTCGTGATGGACGGCAGGATCCGCGGCGTCGGCACGCCGGCGGAGTTCAAGAACCCCACCGACCCCGTCATCGCCAATTTCCTCAACCCGGTCATCGACCTCAAGAATCCCCGCTTCAAACAACTGGAGAACAGCCATGAATAACATGTCCCAAAGCATCCGCGTCGGCCTCTTTTTCCTCCTCGGGCTGGCGCTCGCCTGGATCACGTTCGAGTCGCTCAACGGCGGGCGGCTCTTCAAGAAACCCGGCTACACCCTCGTGGCCGGCTTCGCCAACCTCAAGGGCCTCAAGGCCGGCGATGAGATCCGCATGGCCGGCGTGA
>Ga0209770_10000482_pt1 | contig 21943 bp, 21 predicted proteins | sample LauGreSu1BDMLBDD_2_FD_187572 | JGI IMG/M metagenome (GOLD analysis project Ga0209770, IMG submission 187572) | Freshwater lake microbial communities from Lake Michigan, USA - Su13.BD.MLB.DD (SPAdes) (version 2) | ecosystem: Environmental > Aquatic > Freshwater > Lake | place: Lake Michigan, USA...
ACCAATCTCTACTTGCTGGATCTGGGAGATAAGCCAGGCCGTGCTCTTCTGCCGCCTTATCTAAATCTAAGTTAATTACACCAGCTTCGACCCTTGCGATGAGGTTAGTTGTATCGAGCTCGATGATGTTATTCATCTTCTCAAGCGAAATTACAAGTGAAGATGATGTTGCGTTAGCACCTCCTGAAAGACCACTTCCTGCTCCACGCGGAACAACCGGAATGTTATGCGCATTTGCGTAAGCAACTGCCTTTGCGACTTCTTCCGTTGATTTAGCTAACAAAACAATTGCTGCAGCCTGATGCGCGGCAAATGGTGCCTGGTCTTTGGAGTACGAGAGAGTAATTTCGGGATCGGTTATCAGTGAGGCGTTGAGGCCTAACACTGCGCGCAGACCTGCCTCATGATCCATTTGAGGATTTTACCTTTAAATCAACGTTGCGGAAGAGAAAATCGTTGACCCTTTTGCTCAACAAGCAGGCCATCTTCAAGCAAAGTCAGAAGAGCCTTCTCAACTTGTGAGGGAACATCCCAAAGTTGCATGATCTCCTTCTTGCTCAAGGCAGGGTTTTCACGAAGTGCCTGCACAATAATTCCGCGACATTGTCGATCTGTTCCATGCCAGCTCTGAGTGCGTTTAGGTTGATCTGAAAGTGGATAATCAAGACTTCGCCAGATGCATTGATCAGCTAATGGACATTGTCCACACTTTGGATTCTTAGCCGTGCAGATCAGCGCGCCAAGTTCCATCGTGGCTGCAGCCCATACATGGGGATTCTTGGAGGGAATCAATTTTTCGCGCTCTACTCTTTCAGATTTTGTCGGAGCCGCAGTAGGAACTTCAATTCCATCGATTACTCGTGCAAAGACTCTCCGTATATTGATATCTAATACAAGCGAACGTTCATCGAAGGCAAAGGCGATGATTGCAGCACTCGTGTAATCACCTATCCCAGGTAGTTCGCGTAACTCGGATTGAGTATTTGGAATTCGCCCCTTGTACTGCGTTGAAATTACCTTTGCGCATTCATGAAGACGTAACGCCCGCCTTGGATATCCCAATCGTCCCCATGCCGTAATAACTTGCGCAGGAGTTGCTGCGGCAAGTGCGGCCGGTGTCGGCCAACGTTTCATCCACTCGATATAGATAGGGAGTACTCGTGCAACAGGAGTCTGTTGCAACATAATTTCACTGACTAGGACGCCCCATGCATCTGTGTTGCGCCACGGGAGATCGCGCTTATTCTTTTTATACCAGGCGAGAACTGGTTGGTGGAGAGAGCTCATTCCCCAGTGATCGCAACCCTCTTTAGAGCTTGATCGAGACGAGATATTTCAAAGATCTCCATGCCATCGATCTTTACATCACTTCCAGTTGGAACTAGGGCTTTCTTAAATCCAAGTCGATAGGCTTCAGCTAAACGACGTGAAACGCCACTGACTTTACGGATCTCACCCGCCAAACCAACTTCACCGATCGCGACTAAATCAGGAGGAAGGGCTAAACCCTTTGCAGCCGAAGCCACCGCTAGCGCAAGGGCTAAATCTGCAGCGGGCTCTGACATTTTCATTCCACCAACTGTTGCGGCATAGACATCGCGGCCGCCAACACGAACACCAGCTCGAAGTTCAAGAACGGCCAAAGTCATCGATGTGCGAGCAGAATCTAAACCACTTGTAACCCGACGCGCATTTCCGAAATCACTTTCTCGTCCAGCGCTCACTAGCGCTTGAATTTCAGCTAAAAGTGGGCGGCGACCTTCAAGAGTGACGGTTACGCAGGTGCCCGGTACTGGCTCAGTGTGGCGAGAGGTAAAGAGGCCTGTCGGATCAATAACAGATTCAATACCTGTATCACTTAAATCAAAGCATCCGACCTCATCACTTGCACCAAAGCGGTTTTTGATTGCGCGGATAAGTCGAAGACGCGAATGACGTTCGCCTTCAAATTGGAGAACAACATCAACAATATGCTCAAGAAGTCGTGGACCTGCAATCGAGCCATCTTTGGTTACATGTCCTACGAGTAATAAAGTTATGTCACGATCCTTGCAAATACGAATAAGCGCACCAGCGACTTCACGCACCTGTGTAACTCCACCAGGTGATCCATCTGCTGCAGAACTTCCAATAGTTTGAACGCTATCGATAATCAATAAAGCAGGTTTTACTGCATCAATATGTGCAATGACTGCACCCAAATCTGTCTCTGATGCTAAAAATAATTGTGGATCAACTGCATTGATTCGCTCTGCACGAAGGCGCACCTGAGATGCTGATTCTTCACCGCTGATATAGAGCGCACTCATACCTTTAGCTGCAGTTTGTGCTGCAACAGAGAGCAAGAGAGTTGATTTACCTACACCTGGTTCACCTGCAAGTAATATCGCAGCACCTGGCACTAACCCTCCGCCGAGAACTCGATCGAGTTCACTGACTCCAGTTTCGCGTGCGCGTGCAGATGAGAGATCTACATCGCCAATAGGAGTTGCTGCATGTGAGACCGTTCCGGCAACAAGTGAGAGTTTCTTCGGAGCTGCAACCTCTTCTACGCAACCCCAAGCCTGGCATTCACCGCAACGCCCTACCCATTTTTGGGATGTCCAACCGCACTCGCTACAGCGGAATGGATCTTTCTCAACCTTGGCCATGAGGTGAGCCTAAGGCAAAGGTATGACGGCTGCTCTACTTGCCGGCTTGAAGTGTTGCTGGGTGCTGAATCACGAAGAGAGGCAGGCTGCGAGCCTGAGCATCTTTAATGCCCTGCACACGCAGATCGCAATGCTTAGCCAGAATGTCATATGCATCTTGGCCCATCAAAGCGGTGAGCTCTGCACGGTTAGAGATGTAGACAGGTTCGCTACCAATGTGCGCATCGGTATTACTCGTGCAATACCAATCGAAGTCATCTCCGCCATCGCCCCAACCTAAGCGCTCGTACTCACCAATTACTGTGATTGAATATTCGCGCTCGCCAACTTCACGCGTTTCAAAACTACGACGTAAAGGTAATTGCCAACATACATCTGGCTTAGTTTCAACAAAGTGACGCTCTTCTTTCTGAGCTAAATGATGAAGCACGCAACCAAATGATCCGGTGAATCCAGGAGCTTCGTGACCTTTACGGTTTAAGAAGATGCACGCATCATTTACTGTGCGAGTCTTTCGTTCGTTATCTTCATCTAAATCTGTAATTCGAAGTTGGCCGCCAGGTTTCTTCGGACGAGCTTCTTCATAAAATTGCCACATTTGTGGCGTGAGGTGCTGGGCAGCGAGTTGAACTCGCTTCTCATCAGCTTCATCTGAATACATCGCACCTTCGGTGCAACAACCATCATTTGGTCGATCTTTAAAGACACCTTGGCAACCATCACCGTAGATGCAGGTCCAATTTGAGGTAAGCCAGGTGAGATCACATTTAAAGATCTCTAGCTCATCATTTGGATCAGCAAACTCGACCCAGTCGCGGGCAAAACCTGGTTTAACTTCAGACATAGTCGCAGAGCCTACGCGTACTCTTACGCTATGGCTAATCAACAGAAGGTCGCAGTTCTCGGTGCCGGAGTAATGGGCGAAGCTCTTATTGCAGCCCTTATTGGCTCTGGAGTTAAGTCATCATCGATTGCCATTGTTGAAAAGCGCCCAGAACGATGTAGTGAATTGGTTGATAAGTATGCAATCACTGTAGAGAGCCTTCACAGCGCAGTCTCGACTAGTAATGTCATTCTCTTAGTCGTTAAGCCTCAAGATATGCAGGGTCTATTGACTGAGATCAAGGCTGACATCAATAAGGACGCCTTAGTTTTGAGTTTTGTTGCAGGAAAGAAGATCGGATATTTCCACGAGAATTTGAGCGATTCTCAGCCGATTGTTCGCATCATGCCAAACACTCCAACGTCGGTGGGTCTTGGCGCTGCTGGATACTCATTCGGTAGCGCGGTTACACAAGAGCATCGCGGCTTTGTTTCTTCACTTTTAGCCGCTGCTGGTAAGGCAGTTGAAGTGGATGAATCACTGCAAGATGCAATTACTGCGACAAGTGGATCAGGTCCTGCTTACTTCTTTGCCTTTGTTGAGGCGATGGTTGAAGGCGCAATTGCCCTTGGACTTTCACGTCAGGATGCAACAACACTTACGATCCAAACGATCGTTGGCTCTGCTGCACTGCTTGAACACTCGGGTGATTCGCCAACGACTTTGCGTGAGAAAGTTACAAGCCCTAACGGCACAACCGCTGCTGCCTTGGCTTCGTTTAGTAATGATCATCTCTCTGAAATTGTTGCTCGCGCGATGAAGGCAGCACACGCTCGCTCTCAAGAATTGGCTTAACGTGAAAAGGTTTGCTGTGGCCGTGATTGCGGCACTTCTTTTCTCCGCACAGCCAGTAGAGGCTGCGCCGAAAGCTATTGCAGCAAGTGAGATTACAAAAGTTTCGGCTATTGCAGAGCACGAAGGTGCCTCCATCTCTAGCCAAGGAATAACGGTTTTCTCTAATTCTGAAAAGAAGGTTCTTGTCTCATCTGTAGATTTCACTGGCACTGAGAAGTGGAAACTCGTTATTGAAGGCTCGGCTGACCAGATAGCAATGGCTGCAACCTCAGATAAAGAGGGAAATACGTGGCTGGCAGGGCTAACTTCGGCTGTCGGTGTCGTTGAGAGTCAGAGCGCTACAAGTACCCCGGTAAATGTAGACGGCGTTGTTGTAGAACCTGTTCCAGGGCTACGAAGTGATTTAAACACATTAACTTTATGGAAGATATCTTCTGCAGGTGCACTCATCGCAACATACTCCGAAAGCGCAACAGCGCCGCTGTTAATTACTGCAATCTCATACTCGAGCAGCGGAATCTCAATTATCGGAGATCGTGGCGCTGGGACAGTTCTCATTAACTCAACACTGAGTGGGAAATTTTCAGCCGCTAAAGTTTTAGGCACAGCAAAGAGCTCATTTATTTCGATTGTTCGTAACAGCGATGGCAGCGCACAAATCTATGGAGCTAGCAGTGAGACCTTAGGTGGAAAGAAACTCGTCGGGCTTCGCGATGGAATCTTGGCTAAGGTAAATAAAAGTGGTGCCATCACCACTGTTGTGCGGAGTTCAGCTAACCGAGCAACGCGATCTTGGCAGAGTGCAACTTCATCTTATTTTCTTATCGGCGATGTCAAAATAAGTGGAAAGAATGAGAGCGCATTTACGAAGTTTAATTCTAGTTTTGGGCCAACATGGACGCTACGACTTCCATCCCAAGGAGCACAGCTAGCTGCTATCGGAGCAAACGGTGGGCATTACGCACTCTTTAACTCAACTTCATCGATTCCTGGTGTGACTGGTTGGAAGCCAAGCACAGCAACACCAATTGTTATTCGATTCGATAGTAAAGGCGTGATTACCCAAGCTCTTAAGTCAGCACAAGTAAAGAGTGCAACTTCAATGGCCTATATCCCAGGGGTCGGGTTAATTGTTCTAAGCCAGACTGGAATTTATAAAGGTTAAGGTCTTGCAAGTGCAAGATTGCCGTCAATATGGGCCACCACAACGCTCTTGCCGGCGATAGTGAGCCACTTACCGCTCACACCGTTTACTGCCGTACTACGCGTAATCAGAGAAATTTTCTTTGTTGCAAACTCAATTGAGCAGAGGCGATCCTCACAATTGAATAAAGCCGATGAGCTATTTGTTCGAATCCAACGACTTGGAGTTCCAAAGTTAGATGTGTCAAAGCTCTTGACGTTCAAATTTGTTGCAATTACTGCTGTGCGAATTTGATTTGGCTTTGGAATCGTAATTGATGATGCCCCCAGCCACATTGCAAAAGCGCCTTTAGTAGTTACAGATAGTGCGACGTCATAACCTGTCATGGCCAGTGAGTCTGACGATTCCTCTAAAGTTCGATAAACCCACTTTGTTGGGTCAATTGCGGTGCGGGTAGCTAGGCGAATTGCTCCAGAAGTTGCCTCTTTCTTCTGGTTGATCACCAAGACCGAATCGTAGAGAACGTATGTTTTCTTTCCGTCAAATCCTGCGGCTAAGTGAAATGCGACGTCTCCTGTAGTTCTTCCATCTGTCTTTCGATCTCCGTCAAGCTGCTCATAGACCCACTTACTGCTTGTATTCAACTTGTAGGCACCAAGCAGAACGCCCTGAGACTCATCTCGGTAGAAAACTTGAATACCTGTTGGAGTCACAACACATGCATTCGACACACTCACATCACTTGCCGTGCGCACTCTATTTGGATCCTCATAGTTGTTAACTTGGGTTCCATTACCATCAACAATTTCTACAATGACTTTAGTACCATCATAAACTGCATGGCGCAGATCTTTATCAACACCATCGGCGTAGAACATATGTAACTTTTGAGAAGAACCTGATCCGCTCAGACAGAGTGAAATCGGACTAGTAATATCATGTAATGTTCGATTTGTTCCACCTGAACCATCGACTGTTGTCTTACGCCAAATTACGCCATCCCAGATTGCCATCTTTAGAACACCGTTCACTCCGTTGGAGTAGACAATGACAGGTTTCTTATTAAAGGTTGTTGTTGAGATTTGAGTCGGCTCTACATTGGCATCGACAATTGTTGACTTCCATGCCACTTGCGGCGTTACAGGTTGGGTCACGACCGGAGTTGAAGATCCAAGTGAATTATTTGCGAGTATTGAAAAGGTGTACGGAGTTCCATTCTTTAAGCCACCCATCACAATTGGGCTGGTTGTACTGCTCTTCTCCGCTCCAGTTTTGAGGTTCTTTACCGTGTACGCAGTAACTTGAGCGGTTCGTAAATTAGTTGGTGGATCCCACTTCACAATGGCGGAGCCATCTGCAATCACCGCTTGCGCATTGCGTACAGCGGTTGGTAATTCCACCGCAATGCCTACAGGAGGCTTAGCGCGCAGATCTGCCATCATCGCTAAGAGCAATGGTCCAGGACCAGAAAAGACTTCACCTGCTTCAAGATTGGGAGTCATTACTCTGTCGAGTGGGTTATCCGCAAAAGTTTTCTCATCCAAGTGACTTACGGAAGATCCATCTTCATACGTGCTTGGAGTATAAAGAATTGGTTTCACGCCGTTGTTGGCGGCAATACCTTGTGCGCCAGACCAAACAAGGGTAGATCGAAGCGCTTTGCCAAGCTCTAGTGATGGCGAAGGCAAGTCAGCTAAGCGTCGCCCATCTGCAGTCTGTGCATAAGCATCAAATGGAGTTGGTTGTTCAATTGATCCGTATCCAAGATAAGAGTCATAAGCATCATTGGAAAGGAATCCAAGTCCGTGTCCCATTTCATGGATAAAGACAGATTTGAGATCGTATTCTCGAGTTGAAGGCACTCCGTCACCTCTGCGATTCCAACTTCCTTTGGAATTCACATTAATCACCATCTCTGCATTTCGTAAATCTAAATCTTTTCCTGCAAGTGCGTTGGCAAGAGCTGAGGGATACCAGAGACTTGAATCCGGTGCGCCTGAAAATCCTGCAAAGTATCCTCCGGGACGAGCGCTACCCAGCACTGCACTAGATTGCGAAGAACTCCATGTCGCATCGATTGTGATCGTAACCTTTGATTGGAAATTTGCTGCCCAAATATCAACTGCAGATTGAAGTTCTAACTTCGCCCATTGTGGAAAATTTGCTTCATTGACATAGTTAATTTTGATTGTTGATTGCTTCTCAAGGTTTGTACTCTTCGGCGCTGCACTAGTGGTTACGTTGGCTGCAGGAGCCGCGTAGGTGTAACCCCATTGAGTTGCAGGGGCATATCTATAGAGAGATTGTGCCGAAGCCGAAGGTGTAAGGGTTGCAAGGAGGGCTAAAAGTACAGGGACCACTGCGCGAAAGCGTGGGGTTCGGAAGGTGCCTGCTCGCATGGCGCTTAACCTATCAGGCTGCAAGAATGTGAACATGGCACCCGAATCTCAGAAATCAGACGGTCAGAACATCTATGACCGAATTCGCAGCGAAAAAGCACCGCTGACTGAATTTACGATCTCGGGATCAGGAAAAGAAGTGACCTTAGATGAGGCTCGCGCAGATTTTGCTGCAGCAGTTGGTGCATTGGCTCACACGCTTTTCTCAAGAACTTATGGTCCGTTGGTTGGAAATGTGACCAAGACAAGCGTTGAAACGGTACTTAAGAGTGCAGAGGAATCAGCGCATCGAGCAAAAGGCGACATCACATTATTGGCCGAAGAGTTAGCTGCACGTATTTTTCCTGAGAAGAAGAAATGACAACAATAACTATTTACTCTCGACAGGGTTGTCACCTATGTAATGACGCTCAAAAAACTCTTGAATCTATGCGGGAAGAACTTAACTTTGAGATTGAAGTTATTGATATTGATAAAGACGCCGAGTTAATCAAACTTTATAGCGATCAAGTTCCAGTGATTCATATCGATGGCATTCACCACGACTTCTACAAGGTAGATCCTTTACGGTTTAAATCTTCCCTTGAAACACATCGTCAGCGTCAATAATTCGGTAGGCATATCCCTGCTCAGCCAAGAAACGTTGACGGTTTGCTGCAAAATCTTGATCGACTGTATCTCGAGAGACTACAGAGTAGAACTTAGCTCCGCGTCCATCTGACTTAGGTCGCAGGATTCGGCCAAGGCGCTGTGCTTCTTCTTGCCGAGAACCGAATGCGCCGGATACTTGAATTGCAATCGTGGCATCAGGTAAATCAATTGAAAAGTTCGCAACCTTAGAGACAACTAAGCAAGTAATTTCTCCTGTACGAAATGCTGCAAAGAGTCTCTCACGCTCTTTTACGGGGGTATCGCCCTTAATCAATGGAACTCCTAAAGTTTCAGAGAGTTCATCCAATTGAGTTATGTATTGGCCGATGACAAGAATCTGTTCTTCTGCGTGATAAGCAACCAGCTCTTGAACCACTTCGCTCTTTGTTTGTGTAGTTGCGCAGTACCTATATTTTTCTTCAGGTTCAGCAGTCGCATAAAGCAACCGCTCAGAATCTGAGAGATTAACCCGCACCTCAATACATTCGGCAGGTGCGATATAGCCTTGTGATTCAATCTCTTTCCATGGGACATCAAAGCGCTTTGGTCCAATGAGTGAGAAAACTTCACCTTCCATGCCATCTTCGCGAACAAGAGTTGCGGTGAGCCCAAGGCGACGACGCGATTGAATATCTGCAGTAAATCTGAAGATTGGCGCTGGCAAGAGATGAACTTCGTCGTAGATGATCAGACCCCAATCATGAGTATCAAAGAGGTCAAGGTGCGCATAAACACCATTTTTCTTCTTCGTCATCACTTGGTAGGTCGCGATCGTCACCGGGCGAATTTCCTTCTTCGCTCCTGAATATTCACCGATTTCATCCTCATTTAGTGTTGTGCGACGCAATAGCTCATCTCGCCATTGGCGAGCTGCAACAGTATTTGTTACCAAGATAAGAGTCGTTGCCTTGGCATGAGCCATCGCTGCAGCACCAACAATTGTTTTTCCAGCACCGCAGGGGAGAACAACAACACCAGAACCACCATGCCAGAATCCTTCAGCAGCTAACTCTTGGTATGGGCGAATTTTCCAGCCATCTTCTTTGAGTGCGATTTCATGTGCCTGTCCATCGACATAGCCTGCAAAATCTTCTGCCGGCCAGCCAAGACGTAAGAGTGATTGTTTGATTGCCCCTCGTTGGCTTGGATGAACAACAATTGTTTCTGCATCGATACGAGCGCCAAGTAGTGGTGCAATTTTCTTTGCCCTAATTACTTCCTCTAGAACTGCAGAGTCGGTTGTAACAAGAATCAAACCATGGACTGGATCTGCTTCAAGTCGCAGACGTCCATAGCGTGACATTGTTTCTGCAACATCGACCAAAATTGAGTGGGGAACGGCATAGCGTGAGTATTTGATGAGGGTATCGATCACCTGTTCGGCATCATGGCCAGCAGCTCGTGCATTCCAGAGTCCAAGATTTGTGAGGCGATATGTATGGATATGTTCTGGCGATCTTTCAAGCTCAGCAAATGGCGCGATAGCTCTGCGACATTCAACAGAGTCAGGATGATCAATATCTAAGAGAAGTGTCTTATCGCTTTGAACAATGAGCGGTCCATTAGTCATCCAAGAGATCCTTGATAAGAGCGTGCAATAAGGCTGTGCGAGGTTCAAGAGAAGCTGCACTTACCCATTCATGTGGAGCATGAGCTCCGTGGCCAACTGCGCCAAGACCATCGAGAACTTGCGCACCAGCTGCAGCCGCAAAGTTTCCATCGCTAGCGCCACCAACCTGGGCGCTGCCAAGTGGTGCCATGCCAATTGAAGCGGCAACTTTTTCTACACGTTCATAGAGTGCTGCAGTAGAAGCTGGTTGCAAAGGTGGGCGATTAATTCCACCTGTCACTTCGATTCGAGCAAGTGGATTTACCGCCGTGATACTTGTAATTGCTGCATGTACGCGCTCGAGCTCTGAGATCTCAAATGAACGAATATCAATATCAAGGACTGCGTGATCTGGAACTGTATTCGTTGTATTTCCAGATTGAACAACTGTTGGAACAACAGTTGTTCCATGCTCTGTATTTTCGAGGGATGCAAGCTTGAGAATAATGTGTGCAATTTCAGTTGTTGCGTTGACACCCTTTTCAGGTTCAAGACCAGCGTGGGATGCTACGCCGTGCACATGTACTTGGTACATCGAAGTTCCTTTGCGACCAGTCTTTACCTTGCCATCAAGAGATGCTTCAAGCACTAAAACCGCTTTAGCCTTTGATGAAATTTCTTTAATGAGCGCGCGGGAGGCATGACTTCCAGTCTCCTCATCAGTGGTTGCAATCAGTGCAACAGATCCTTCAATACCCTTAAGTGCATAGAGAGCTTGCAAGAAACCAGCTTTCATATCAAAGACGCCAGGGCCACGAACTACATCACCTTTTACTTCCCACACAGGTTGATATGAGCCATGTGGCCAGACGGTATCGAGATGAGCAAGAAGAACAATTTCTGGATTCTGTGCACCCCACCAGAAAACGGGGCGACCTTCGATCTCTTTAATTTCTGCAGGAGTGCCAAGAACACGTGTTGCGATATCACTCGCTAAGCGAACAACGTTTCGGCAGGCATCAATATCTTCGGTGGGGGATTCACAGCGAACGAGCGCTTCAAGGGCTGCCAACATAGGCGTAAGTCTGCCGTATTCGCTTGCATTCTCGCTCGTCATAGCGAAGCCACCCCCGTTATTCGAGCGATTCTAAAGGTGGTTATCTCACCAGTTGCATGATCGCGCGCTAAAAGTGCGCCGGCTGAGAGCTTGAGCGGGTCAATGATGCGGTGCGAAATCAACCCATTGTTATCGGCATAACCAATCGAGAGAGATTTATCGGGTGAATGTGTCAGGTGATGACTCAATATTTCAAGAGTTTCATTTGCCGTTGTGCGCGGTAATTCACCGAGTGCGGATGCGGTGATGTTTCGCAGAGTGCTCTGGCGGTGGCTGGATTTTTCGCCAGTACGTAAAGTACGAAGCGCGCCATTAAGTGTGATCTCATCAGGTAAATCAATTTCACCGATGATTCGAGGAGGTCGCGCCTTAGTTTGTGCGCGCATGATCCGTGGTCCGGTGAGAAGAATTCCTTTAGAGTCCTCAACGGCCGGAAGATATCCTGCATTTCTCAAAATGTTTACAGCATCATCAACTTCAAGATCACAGATGATTACTTCAGAGGCAATCTTTCTAAAACCGAGTCCTTCAAGTTTCTTATCTCCAATTATTGAGGCAATAACTGATTGATCTTCACAGCGGATGAATGAGGTTGTGGCTCCAACGCGCAACTTTCCATGTTTCTTTGCTACATCGGCGATGAGATATTCAAGAGGCTGGGGCATGGCAGTCTTAGACGTTGCTTTGAGAAATTTTGTGATGTCATCGCCAGTTTTACCATGGTCGAGTGCTCTGCGAATTGTGGCATCGCTAAATCTAAAGACCGTTGCTCCGCCTCGAGACTCAACATCTGCAAGAAGTGCCATTTCTTGCGCAACAGCTTGCGCTAGTGGTCCAGGAGCAATCGCGGTGTTATCACTTTGGATAAGTATGTGATCAACCTCTGCTGGAAGATCTGCATTAATTTTTTCAAGCGACTCACCTGCGAGAAGTGCTAAACCATAATCAGAGATCACGGATTGTCCTGTGATTCCGAGCCATTCAGCTTCGCGTAGCGTGTATTCGATATAACTGGCTGGCACACCACCGGTGCGCTTTGCCGGCCTCTGCCATTGTGCAGCGCTAATTAATGAATCTGCAGTGACCGCGCCGTCTTGATTCTCTTTGAGCAGGGAGAGAGTGAGTGAGCGAATCGAAGCAGCGCTAATTCGATCGAGTTCTGGTCCAAGGGGAGCAATATTCTTCGTTGTTTCATTTCCAACCAGACCACTTACGCGTGAAGTGGCTAACCACGCTGCAGCAAGAGACGCCCATTTATCAGAAGAACTTTGGGTTAACCAGATGTCAAATTGTGTTGTTGGCAAGATGCGATCATCTGGATCGATTGTAAGCAGTGCAGTCACGTAACAGAGCTCTGCCACAAATGCTGCGCAACTTTCTTCAACTCCTAAATGGAGTGCCAGAGCTTTAAGGTCTCGCACTCCTAAACCACCAGATCGCAGCGCTGATGGTGGATCTTGTGCCCAGAAATTGAGGACCTCTTCTACCCAGCGCAAAAATGTTGTGACATTTGCGATCGCAGCGTTATTTACATTCTTACGATCTTTAACTGCAAATGAATATGTGATTTCAGGTGAGTTGATCTTCTGCTCTTTATGAATCTTTCCACCACGTAGAGCAATAGCAACTTCACGAGGCATCACAACAATTGTCTGGCTGTATGGAATCAGGAATCCTTCTTCCAGACACCATTGCACACCTGCGCTAGGTTTTTTAATATCTCCTACGCTTCCACGAGGAGGACCCCATGCCATGGCATCGAGAATCTTCTTTGCACCAGCTGGAGCATCGGCAAGTTTTTTAAGGTTGAGTTTTGCCATTGAAGGTGGACCAAGCTGTGCAACTTCGTTACCTAATAATTCACGTAACGTCGTGGGCATACGTAGTCCGTCGTGGGCTGGATAGATAAGGCCACGTTCGATCAAGCCTGGAATAACAAAGAGGGCCGGCTTATCGGTAAGGGCGGCAATCATTTTTTCAGCAAAGGGTTCAGCGGCAACTGCGCACGCTTCGAGCACTTGGAATTGCCATGTGTTCAACGCATCGATTGCGCGCGCAAGTGAAGGCGCAGATGATGCGCGAACGGCAAGACTTGCCATATCTGGCGGAACAGGTGAGATTAAATCCGGTCTATGAGAAAAGAGTTGTAAAAGGCCAGCATCATCTAACCCACGTAGGTAGTCGGCAAATGATCTAATTTCCATAACCTGCCTACATTAGTGCAGAAATGGTGCAGACGTTAAATCAATTCCTATCGTGAACGGCGACGAGGCGTGATCAAGGCTGCAATTGATGCAAGGCGAGAAATTGCTGGCCCCAAGAAGCGGTTAATTTTGCGTGCCCGCCTAAAGTCATGAATCGGCCACTTCTCGCGCGTTGCCCAAATTCTAAGTTTGGCATCTGGATTGATCACCGATGGATTTCCAACAGCCTCGAGAAGAGGTAGATCGTTGTGGCTATCTGAGTATGCAAAACAATGAGACAGATCAAAGCTGCGTTCGCCCGCAATTTTTTCAAGAGCGATTGCCTTCTCGCGACCATGCAAGAGAGGTCCATTCATCTCACCCGTGTAGACACCATCGTAAATCGCAGCCTTACTACCGAGCGCTCCGGTAAAGCCAAGACGTTTTGCAATCAGAGTTGCCATATCTTCTGGAGCTGCAGTGACCAACCACACTTCAACACCGTCGGCGAGATGTTTCTGCGCAATTTCAATTGTTCCTTGCCACAAAGCTGGTGAAACGAACTCGTCATAAATTTCTTGCGCGAGATTCTGGATCTCTTGGACATTATGTCCACCGATAAAGCTAGTTGCAGCATTCTGGAATTTGACGATCTCTTCCTTCTTTTCAGTTCCAGTTAATCTAAATCTCAGATTGGCTAGAACAAAGCGCGAAATATCAGCCTTGGTGAAATACCCACGCTGGTACATCCCGCGGCCAAGGAAGTAGAGAGATGAACCACGGATGAGTGTGTTATCTACATCAAAGAACGCGGCCCTCTTCTGTTCGAGTGCCATGGCTTAACCATAGCGAAAGGGGCACTCTTCGCCCTTTATAGTTAGGTCTATGAGCAATAGCGTCCACGTGATCCGCCATGGTGAAGTCCATAATCCAGAGAAAATTCTTTATGGTCGCCAACCTGGTTGGAGACTTTCAGAGCGCGGACAAGAAATGGCGCAGGTTTTAGGACAATGGTCGAAAGGCATCGATCTAGGTGCACTTCACGTTTCACCATTACAGCGCGCACAAGAGACGGCAGCGCCAATTGCTGCTGCACATTCAATTGCCATCACGACAGATGAGCGACTCATCGAAGCTGCAAATATTTTTGAAGGAAAACCATTCGGAATTGGTGATGGAGTTTTGCGTCATCCGTCAGCGTGGCGACACTTATGGAATCCATGGAAACCATCATGGGGCGAGCCATATGTCGAACAAATCAATCGCATGCTCGCAGCAGTCTTTGCAGCCCATAAAGCTGCTGCTGGTAAAGATGCAATCTGTGTATCTCATCAATTACCGGTCTGGATACTACGGAGTGCGATAGAAGGTCGTCGTTTGATTCACGATCCACGAAAGCGCGAATGCACATTGGCATCTGTCACGAGTATTCACTTTGACGATAATGGTGAGATCAGCGGAACTTCGTACTCTGAACCAGCAGCACATCTCTTACCAGTTGTACCAAAGAAAAAATAATGCCCTATAAAAAGATTTTTTCCATCATCGCACTCACCGCTCTGCTTTTGAGTGGATGTTCTGGTGGTGGAAGTTCCACAGCCGAAGAGAGTTTTGTTATCGGCAGCGGCGTTCAGACATATATAAATAAAGGCTCACGCGTAAAGGCTCCCGAGTTAAGCGGCATGACTCTGACCGGAGTTAATTACACACGCGAGCCAGGAAAAGTTGCCGTAGTAAATGTCTGGGCCTCATGGTGTTCTCCATGTCGCGCAGAGGCACCAACTTTGGTCGCACTTTCAGAGAAATATCCTGATGTGCAATTTATAGGAATCCTTACACGTGATAACTTGGTAAATGCAGAAGCCTTTGTTCGCGCAAAGAACATCACCTATCCCACGCTGATAGATGATGCCCTTTTGATTGGCTTTAAAGGCTCATTGCCTGCAAACGCAATTCCCTCAACGATTATTATCGACAGCCAGGGTTATGTTGCAGCGAGAGTTTCTGGCATCGTCACTATAGGTTCGTTAAGCACACTCATTGAACGGGTGCAGAATTCATGAATGAATTTTTTGTCAACAATCTCTTCGATGGTTTTATTCTCCTTGCACTTCCTCTTGCCATAGTGGCCGGCCTGCTCTCCTTTATCTCTCCCTGCGTGTTGCCTTTGGTTCCTGGATATCTTGCTTACACAGCTGGTTTTTCACAATCGCGAGGCCGCGTACTTCTTGGTTCATCACTCTTTGTTTTTGGATTTTCAGTTCTCTTTGTTTCATACGGAGCACTCTTTGGTGGGCTTGGAGCAAGAATTGCCGTCCATGAAGAGATCATTACGCAAGTTCTTGGAATTTTCACTATTGGTTTAGGTGTGATTTTTGCTGGAGCTTTTCCAATGATGCCAACTCTTCGTCCGCGCATTTCCACAACAGGTGGACTAATCGGTGCACCAATTCTTGGTTTTCTCTTTGGCGTTGGTTGGACTCCATGCATCGGCCCAGCACTCGCAACTGTGCAGACCTTGGCTTTTAGTGAATCGAGCGCTTTTCGCGGAGCTGTTTTATCACTCGGTTACTGCCTAGGCCTTGGACTTCCTTTCATTGCAACGGGACTCTTCTTTGATCGCTCTGCACGCTTGCGTCAATTTCTGACTCGCAATGGAAGAGCAATCTCACTTATTGGTGGAATATTCTTAATAATTATTGGTTTACTGCAGGTAAGTGGACTCTGGAATACATTGATGATCGATCTGCGATCAGTAATTAGTGATTTTGCTCCGGTGATCTAATGGTGAGCCAGATGCAGACTGAAGTTCCTGAAATTGGTGCAGGTGGTTTAGCTCGCTTCGCTTGGCGACAACTCACAAGTATGCGCACTGCGCTGATTCTCTTGATGATGTTGGGGTTAGCAGCAATTCCAGGTTCACTTCTGCCGCAGCGACCTCAGAATCCAATGGCAGTGCGCCAATACTTCCTAGACCAACCAGGTGTTGCGCGTTGGATTGATATGGCGGGCGGCTTTGATGTTTATGCCTCATCTTGGTTTAGCGCGATTTATATCCTTCTCTTTATCTCACTGATCGGATGCGTACTACCTCGTACCTTTGAACACTTTAAAGCGATGCGCGCACTGCCTCCAGTCACACCTAAGAACTTAGAGAGACTCGAAGCCCACTCAGCATTTGTCGGTGATGGCAATGATCTTGAGCGAGCCGAGAAGTGGCTACGCAAAAATCATTTCCGTCTTCGCATTCAAGATGGATCTATCTCTGCCGAAAAAGGATATGTACGAGAAAGTGGAAATCTTCTCTTCCATCTCTCCCTTATTCTGATCCTGATCGGAGTCAGCGTTGGCTCACTCTTTGGGATGAAGGGCAGCGCAATCATTACAACTGGTGAGCGCTTTATAAATTTAGCAACAAGCTATGACTCTATAGATTATGGAAAACTCACTAACGAGACTTCGCTCAATACCTTTTCGATCAAACTCAACAAGTTTGTCGGCACCTATGACCCAATCACAAATATCCCACTAGATTATTCAGCCTTTGTCACGACAATTGACGAACTTGGTAATAAGCGAGACCAAGTAATTAAGGTAAATAGCCCGCTCACTTTTGGAACATCACGTGTTTATCTGCAAGCAAATGGGTACTCACCATTTGTCACAGTGCGCGATGAAATAGGAAACGTTACGTTCCAAGGCGCAGTTCCATTTCTACCGCAAGATACAAACCTTCGTTCTATCGGTTCCATTAAAGTTCCAGAAGCAACACCTCAACTTGGTTTTGTCTCTTCCTTTGTCCCGACATACGAGCGCGACCCACAGTTGGGCGCTATCTCTGTCTATCCACTGCTCCTAGAACCCAAACTACTTTTCTCAATTTGGGAGGGTGATCTAGGTCTCGATACTGGTATCCCACAATCTATTTATAAAATCGATACATCATCGATGACGCGCATCGCTCTAGATTCTTTAGCTCCAGGGAAAAGTTATAGTTTTAAGGGTGGAAGTATCACCTTTGAAAAAGTTGAACCGTGGATCAATCTGCAGATCGTGAGAGATCCTGGCAAGAGCTATTCGCTCATCGGCGGTATTCTTGCGCTACTTGGATTACTGGCATCCTTATTCGGGCGTCGTCGACGCATATGGATCAAGGTTGATGCCAGCGGACGTGCTGAAGTTGCAGGTCTGGCAAAGACAAATGCAGCGGCGCTAGAAGAAGAAATGGTTTGTTTTGTGAGTGCAATTAAGGGAGAGAAGTAATGCAGACAACATGGGCTTACATCTCCAACAACTTTATCTATAGCGCCATGGGTGTTTTCGCACTCTCATTCTTTGCGCATGCATTTGAGACAGCTTGGGCGGTTAAGGTCCCTGCTGAAGGAAGCAATGCTCGCACAATGGATTACACAAAGGCGGATAAGGCCGCACGCATTGCAACCGCACTTATGCTCCTAGGCTTCATTCTGTTATTAGTTGGAGTCATTGCTCGTGGTCTCTCAAATGGACATGTTCCTTGGGGAAATATGTACGAATTCTCAATCACCGGAGCTCTTACCTTTACTGGTGCCTACCTTGTTGCACTTCGTAAATATGATCTTCGCTGGCTTGGGCTATTTATCTCACTTGCGGTTCTCTTAACTCTGGGTACGGCAATTACTCTTCTCTATCGGGATAGCGCACCACTTGTCCCTGCACTTAAATCAACATGGTTAGTAATCCATGTAATCGCCGCAATTATTTCGGGTGGAGTCTTCTTACTTTCAAATGTAATCGCCGGTGCATACCTTTATCTCGATTCGCGTGAGCGAGCTGGCGGTCGCCCAGCATGGGCTACACGTCTTCCTTCTCTTGAAGTTCTTGACCAACTTTCATATCGACTCGTTGCATTTGTATTTCCGCTCTGGACATTTGCAGTGATCGCCGGTGCTATCTGGGCCGAGAGCGCATGGGGACGTTATTGGGGTTGGGATCCAAAAGAGACGTGGGCTTTCATTACCTGGGTTGCCTACGCTGCATATTTACATGCTCGCGTAACTGTTGGCTGGAAAGGTCGTCGCGCTGCGTGGCTCTGTCTATTTGCCGGATCTACATTCCTATTTAACTATGTCTACGTCAACGTATGGGGAACAGGCAAGCACACGTACTCTGGTTTGTAAAAGAGTTAGAGCTTACGTAAGAAATCTGGGTCATCATCAGGCGGCAAGATACGACGCTTAGGACCCTTCTTAAAACCGCCACCATTTCCGCGCCTATACCCTGCAATAAAGTATGCGATTCCTCCAAAGGGGGGTGCAAGCAAAATTACAAGAAGCCAACCCCATTTCGGTAGATTTTTAAAGAGCGTCTCATCTTTCATTGCAGCGTGAATGAATGCATACAACTGAAAGATTCCGATAATCACAATCACCCTGAGGAGCATGGTCTAATCCTAGCCGCTAAATAATCAGTGCGAGAGATAGGGCCAGGCTAAAGATCATCTGCAACTTTCCCGTCTTTCCAAGGAGTGCGATCAAGTCGACTCCCTGAATTCCCGACCAGAGTGCCTTAAGGATTGAGATGGTCATCGGAAGCGTCAGTAATGTCAGCAAAGTCCACGGCGCACCAAACCCTGCGGTGAGTAGATATGGAGCAACAACAAGCACGCTGTAAAAGACTCTTGATCGTTTATCACCTAGGCGGACGGCAAGTGTGAGTTTTCCTACGACCTCATCCTTGGCTCGGTCACGTATATTGTTAATAACCAATATTGCACAAGCGAGTGAACCGACAATGACACCTGCAAGTATTGATTGCCCTGTGATCTCTTCCGTTTGAACATAAAAACTACCTACAGTTGCGACAAGACCGAAGAAGATAAAGACAAAAAGTTCACCGAGTCCCATATATCCGTATGGATTCTTTCCGCCGGTGTAGCCCCATGCTGCAGCAATTGAAATCGCACCTACTGCAATGAGCCACCACGAAGTTGTGATCGCAAGTCCAAGTCCTGCAACTGCGGCGACGCCAAATGAGATAAAAGCCGCACCCTTTACTTGTACTGGTTTTGCTAGCCCTCCTGCGGTGATTCGAGAGGGACCAATGCGATCGTTATCAGTTCCACGAATTCCATCTGAATAATCATTTGCATAATTAACGCCGATTTGAAGCGAGAGGCTCACGAAGAGGGCCAATAGCGCTGTCAGAAGATTAAATGAATCTCCAGCAAGGGCAGTGGCTACAAGTACAGGTGCGATGGCAGCAGGAAGTGTGCGAGGACGTGCACCATCTACCCAAATAGTCAGTGAGCTCTTAGCCATTGAACTCCCTTTGTGCACGATCAATTATTTGCGCACGATCGATCTTACCGATACCGATAAGAGGTAGTTCATCGAAAACGAGTAATTGTTTAGCTTTAGCACTATCTCCAAGTGCGCTGCTTAATACTGCGCTCACTTCATCTATCGCTGGATGCCCCGCCCCAGAAACTGCCACGACTAGTCGCTGGCCCCACTGCGCGTCATCTACTGCAACCGCGCACCATTGCAGGTGAGGGAAAGCAGTATGGAGAATCTCATCTACGTGAGTGAGAGAGACTTTTTCCCCGCCGGTGTTGTAAACATCATCGCTTCTACCAAGAACCTTAAGAATTCCATTATCAATTACGCCATGATCTGAAGTCGTAAACCAACCATCGCGATACTGCTGACTCCACAGTTGCTCATTATTAAGATAAGTAGATGCCAGCACTGGGCCAGAAATTTCAATCAGCCCAGCATCTGAAATGCGCAAGCCAACACCTTTAAGTGGAGTTCCTTCATAGACACATCCACCAGAGGTCTCGCTCATTCCATAAGTTCTTACTACCGAAATTCCAGAATCGATTGCCCTGCGTAAGAGATCTTCTTGAAGTTGTGCTCCGCCAACAAGAATCTTTTTCGACGATTGCAAGTGAGCCAATAGTTTCTCATCGCCATTGAGAGCTTGAAAAATTTGTGTGGGAACAACTGCCGAGAAATCTGTATTCGCATATTCCTTCACATCGCGAAGATCGACGGGAGTTGTTCCAAGATCAAGTGCGCGAACCAATACATTGATTCCTGCAATGTGATGTAGCGGCAAGAGCAGCGCCCATGTCTGACCAGGGCGAGCCTGCAGATAATCAAGTGAGGCACGAGCGGATGCAAGAACTGCTGCGGCGCTAAGCGCTACAGATTTTCTGATTCCAGTTGAACCCGTCGTTCCAACAATAAAGGCGATATCGCCGGTAACACTGTCGATCGCTTCATCTGTGAAGTTCAGGGCCGGACCCTGGTGGGCTAGCGCTTTAGCCACGAGATTCATCACATCACCGATAGCCAGCGCGGGATCGACCGAGATCACAGAGCGTGATCGGTTACTTGAGTTCGCCGAGATATCCATAGCCCGCGTAGGCTATCGCCTGCAAGTAAGAGTGGAGGAATCGTGAGCAAGCCAATTAAGCGTGAATTTGGGGATCGCACTATCCCAGCATGGGCAACCGGCAAGGGTGGCGCAGATTTCGTCGATGTGAAATACCAGGTGGCAGATGGCATTGCCAAGATCACAATCAATCGCCCTGAAGTACGCAACGCATTCCGCCCGCAAACAATTATTGAGCTGCAACAAGCATTCTCACTCGCTCGCGATAACTCAGATGTCGGCGTCATTATCTTGACCGGCGAAGGCAGCGAAGCATTCTGTTCAGGTGGAGATATCAGCGTTCGCGGTGATGATGGATATCTCGGCGATGACGAACTCGCACAACACGGCGTCGGACGCCTTAACGTTTTAGATCTACAGATTCAAATTCGCAGAACACCTAAGCCTGTCATCGCAATGGTTGCAGGATGGGCTATTGGCGGCGGACATGTTCTTCATGTTGTCTGCGATCTCACGATTGCAGCAGAGAATGCAAAGTTCGGACAGACCGGACCGATGGTTGGATCTTTCGATGGTGGCTACGGCTCAGGTTTACTTGCAGCAAGTGTTGGCCAGAAGAAAGCTCGCGAAATTTGGTTTATGACTCGTCAATACGATGCGCAAGAAGCGCTCGCAATGGGACTCATCAATACCGTTGTTCCCGTCGATCAACTAGAAGCCGAAACAGTTTCTTGGTGTCGCGAGATGCTCCGCAACTCACCAATGGCGCTGCGTTTACTTAAATCAAGTATGAACGCCGCAGATGATGGTTTGGCCGGAGTACAACAACTTGCAGGAGATGCCACCCTTCTCTTCTACTTAAGCGAAGAAGGACAAGAAGGACGCGATGCATATAAAGAAAAGCGCGCACCTGATTTCGGTAAATTCCCTAAGCGTCCATAAACCTTATGCTCGATGAACTCCTTGCAACACTTCGCGTAATTACACTTCCTACGCGTACCAACTTTCGCGGCGTTACCTATCGCGAAGTTGCGTTGATGCAAGGCCCACAAGGGTGGGGGGAGCTCTCACCATTTCTGGAATACGACGATAACGAGTGTCGGCCGTGGCTCGCCAGCGCCATAGAAGCAGCGACAGTTGCTCGCCCCGCACGCTTGCGAGATGAAATCGCAATTAACGGCACGATCCCAG
>Ga0209770_10000483_pt1 | contig 21939 bp, 25 predicted proteins | sample LauGreSu1BDMLBDD_2_FD_187572 | JGI IMG/M metagenome (GOLD analysis project Ga0209770, IMG submission 187572) | Freshwater lake microbial communities from Lake Michigan, USA - Su13.BD.MLB.DD (SPAdes) (version 2) | ecosystem: Environmental > Aquatic > Freshwater > Lake | place: Lake Michigan, USA...
AAGTTACAAATGTGAGTCAGATGTTTTATGCTGCTTCTGCATTCAATCAAAATATAGGTTCATGGAATACCGCACTAGTTGCAAATATGAGTAGTATGTTTGGTTATGCTTCTGCATTCAATCAACCTATCGGTTTATGGGATACATCAAAAGTTACAACTATGGAGGGTATGTTTCAAATTGCTTATGCATTCAATCAAAACATAGGTTCATGGAATACCGCACTAGTTACAAATATGAGTAGTATGTTTCAAAATGCTTCTGCATTCAATAATAATGGAAATACAAGTATAGGTTCATGGAATACATCAAAAGTTACAACTATGGATGGTATGTTTCAAAGTGCTATCGTATTCAACCAGAATATCTCTGGATGGGATATTACGCTTGTATCAACCAAACCACCCCCTAATTTCAGTACTAATTCTCCTCTTACGGCAGCAAATAATCCAAACTGGCAGAATTTAAGAAACTTTCCCGACCTTAATAAGCTGACAACTGATACATCCTTTAATTTAACGGCTCCCGATTCGAACAGCCCAGGGTCGTTTACTTACGAAAGCAGTGACTCAAGCGTTGCTACTATTAGTGGAAGCATGGTTACCATAGTTGGTGAAGGCACTACAACCATCACTGCAACACAAGCGCCAAGTGGAAACTTTTTAATCCGCACAATCACTGCAACTCTTACGATATCACCACCACCAACACCACCACCATCATCACAATTAGAATTAGACTCTACGAATGAGACGACCATTAGATATATAGCAGGTTCTTCTATTGCTAGTGAGCCATTATTTATACTAGCGGACCCAAGAAATACAGGAACTCCACAATTGTTTGCGGTTGTGACTAATGCTTCAACAGACCAAATTAAGAGTTATGCTAGGAATGAAGCAAATGGTATAGCTTATTTTACACAAGGGCAACCTAACCCTGTTCCATTTAGTAACATTGTTACAACGCTTATGACGGATATGTCTAATTTGTTTAATTCTGCTCTTTCGTTCAATGAAGATATAAGTAGTTGGGATACTGCAAAAGTTACAAATATGAATGGTATGTTTTATAATGCTGATGATTTCAATCAACCAATAGGTTCATGGGATACTGCAAAAGTTACAAGTATGATTTCTATGTTTGAGAATGCTTATGCATTCAATCAATATTTAAGTGGATGGGATGTTTCACTTGTATCACCAAAACCACCCTCTGGTTTCAGTTCTAATTCTCCTCTTACGGGAGCAAACACCCCAGTATGGTTTCCATTAATAACTCGTGCAGCAAATAAAGTAACGATTCAATTTACACTAACTTCTATTGGTAGTAGTGAGCCTGCATTTATACAAGCGGACCCAAGAAATACAGGAAGTCAAGAATGGTTTGCGGTTGTTACTAATGCTTCAAGAAACCAAATTACAAGTTATGCTAGGAATGAACCAGGTGGTATAAGTTATTTTACAACGTTGGGTCAACTTGTTCCATTTAATAACATTGTTACAACGCTTATGACGGACATGAATAATATGTTTAACGATGCGCAAACATTTAACCAAGATATTAGTTCATGGGATACATCAAATGTTACATCTATGTATGCTATGTTTATTTTTGCTTTAGCATTCAACAAAAATATAGGTGCATGGAATACCGCACTAGTTACAGATATGGATCGTATGTTTAAAGTTGCTTCTGCATTCAATCAAAACATAGGTTCATGGAATACCGCACTAGTTACAACTATGTATGCTATGTTTGATGGTGCTACCGCATTCAATCAAAATATCTCTGGATGGGATGTTGCTCTTACTCCCGCAAGACCTTCTCTAAGCATAACCGATTTTGCGACCGGGTCTCCATTGGCACTTGCTGAAAATTCTCACAAACTTCCGTTGTTCCAATCATAACCTTCTTCTTCTCTGATAATTATTCGTTGTCTGTGTCTGATAATTAACTCATTTTTATATTTTTTATATTTTTTACAGCATTCGATTCAAGGTGTAAAAATAATTTCTGTTTGGTCGAGTCAAGGTCAACAAATTCCATGGATTAGATTAGATTAGATTAGATTGCGTAATATTATTCAACACACGTTTAATAATATTTAACATAAAACCAAAAAAAATATTAAATAATATTTTTTACAGCACAGGGTTTACCCATATAAGACTTCGTCTATGACATTAAGGAAATTCGCAAATCCCAATCAGCATTTTAACTATTTTAAACCCGTAACTTATCAACTAAACGTCGCGCAAATTCTACATCACTTGGATAATGAATACCCATATAAACCCGTATATATGCTATGCGTTCTGCAATTTCATCCCATTCTTTTTTTCTAGTAGGCTCCCATCGAGACAATAATTTTGCCGCGTAGTAGGATTGATAAGCATGTCCTGATGGATAGGAAGGGGTATAAGCAGTCGTTGATTTCGGCGCATTTAGTTTTTCTGGTGCAACTTGTATAGGACGCGCTCTGTTGAAAATATATTTGTAGAATACAATTTCACTCGTAACCTTTGTAAACGTAAGTATTTCACTCAATATTTTATATTGTTCTTCTGTTATTTTGGATTTGAAACCATTAATAGGGTTCGCATCTGTTAAATGAAACAAAGCTACGTGATCTTGTGTCCTTTTACTAATATATTCTTTTACCATAAAATCTATTTCTTTGTTATTGTCAGGGTAAACAGGAATCGTCGGATACCACATATGAAACCTTTTAGGTTGTATCCATAAAACTAAAACATAAAACACAACAACAATAACGATAAGAAAAATTTTACTGGTTGACGTTGACGTTGGTATTCGTTTTTTAACCATACTATATTACTATTTATTATATATAACGAGAAATTATTACTTTGTATTGGTCGTAAAAAAAGGTTAGTAACACACGCACACACACGCACCCCCACACCCAGACCCAGACGCACCATTTTCACTCTGTTTTTTCATGGTCTAATGCTTCCCCTGGATCCGGAAATGCGTCCTGCAACTCATACACACAAACACACACAAGTAAAGGCAAAATACCAACACAAACTCCGACAATACCGAGAAACACGCCAACCAATGCTTCTCCAAGATAACGAAACGATTCGCATACAAAACTCAACATGATTCTTCCAACACCAAACATGGCACAGGCTTCTCTGCCCCCGCCCATATACCAGCGGAAACAAACAAGAAACATCAACACAGACAAAATCGCACCTAGGTTTCTCTTGACCGCGTCGCCGGTCTTCTCAATGCAGTTCTTCATGTTGTCGTGGTGATTGACCCAGAACTTGAAATCAACCCACAGCTCCTCACACACGATTGCGAATTCTTTACCATCCAAGTCGCATGCGTTCATGCGTCTATCTCTTCTGTATCCGGCTTCCTCCTCTTGTCGAGCTCTAGCCGCGCGAATCCTCTTCATTTCCATTCTGCAAAGTTGATATTCACGTTCTTCGTCGTGTTCCGGGTGAGGAGATGACAAACACGGGTTTCCATTTTCGTTGACAGACATAGTTGCTTGGTTTTTGACAATTCTTTCTGTTTTCTGTTTTCTGTTTTCTGTTTAAATGGCATTAAACATTTCAATTTTACGGGGGTTGCACCCCCGTGATCCCCCTGGCCTACGGCACGGGGAGTAAACTCCCCGTAAACCCCTTGCCTACGGCACAAATGTTTACCCCTGTGTTATATTCAACCGAGTAAGGCGGACGCGCCGTAGGCTTTGTGAACCTAAATGCCGTAGGCTGGGGTCCTGGGGGGCTGCGCCCCCCGTGGTATACCAACTAGGCGCCGCACGCAGTTTCTTCCATGAAGCAATCCGTTTTTTCTCCGGTGACAAATAATACGCGCGATATGATTTAACTGCATCGCCTGCAGGGTCTTTGTATTGGTCAGGCATCGCCAGCGCAAACGGCGTAACTCCGTGTGATTCAGGGCAAGGAAACTTCTCATCTGCCGGAATATTGGCACGCAAGATTTGTGCGACTTGATACGACTTGTGAATCTTGGTTTCAGGATGTCCATATCGGTATTTCCATTCGGCATGTAATGCATCCACGTGGTCAAGCGTCCATATGAAATTTGCACGCGATGTGCGGCACCAGATAGTAACGGGATGATTTTTGTGTGCGAGTTTATAAAGTGCGCTGCTCACTTCTTCAGGAGCATCAGGGTCAAGAATACGTTTTGCAGTGCAAAGCATTTGGACTGCTTCAAGCAAAATCTTGTTCACATGTTTGTCCATCATTTGTTCGGCAGCTTTTGCAGGATCGAGTGAGAGAATAAATAGATTCATTGAAAATTGAAGTTGGTCTGTGTCGTCTCTAGTTATTTACTATGCGAATAACCATTTCAATTTTTTGGGACAGGGGCCGCAGTCCCCCGTGATCCCCCTGGCCTACGGCACGGGGAGTAAACTCCCCGTAAACCCCTTGCCTACGGCACTGAAGGTTTGTCTGAGAGCCTACTGCACAAATGTTTACCCATGTGTTATATTCAACCGAGTAAGGCGGACGCGCCGTAGGCTGGGGCGAAGCCCCTTCATATCTTCATTCTGTAGGAGGGGGGCCCTGGGGGGCGCAGCCCCCCACAAAATTGAAATGTTTTAATCTAACTAATTCATATATAGCGATCGAAAAGAAACATCAAATCAACATCAAAAACGACAACATGAGCTACAACGGAAACTACGGAAATTTACCCGAATACGACGAAGAACAAGAACAAGAACAACATTCCTGCGAAATTCTCGACACCAGTCGCTTTGTCATGGGAAATGGCAGCGCAAGTGACGACGACAGCAGCGACGAATATGATTACGACTTTAACATCCAAGACCTCCAGAGTCCCAAAGCCGCAACCGAAACCAACACCACCACCACCACCACCACCAACACCAACACCAACACCAACACCCACACCCAATCCCGTTTTGACCTCAACGACCCCCTCAGGTATTGTCTGGAACTCAACGAAATCACCCCTAATGAATACAACAAATGGAAAATTGTTGCCACAAAACTATTCAAAAGAACCACCCCGCCACTCGATCTTGGACCAGGCTACAACGACACAGACGACACAGACGACGATGAAACCAAACCCGCAGGCTACGGCTACGAATACGGATACGGATACGTTACTCGACTTCAACGCCCCCATCATGTCGAATTCTACGACCCGTGGTTCCCCAATCCTGACCCGACACCAAACAAACAATACACCGAACTTGCGACCAACACACGTCACATGATGCAGCAGTTTGTGGTGTTTGAAAATAATGGCGAACAATCAAGACTCAACTACGCATTTCAGTTGAAACTTATCTGGGAACGATTCACAGCATCAGCATCAGCATCATCATCAAATCCGCAATCATTGCAACACTTTTGGCAAACCAATGCGCTCGTAATTTACGAAGCACTGCAAGAACTCGTCGAAATACAAGCCAAATGTTTCAACATCCTCAGCAGCGGCGCACACAAGCTCATCGCGGATACACCAGATACCCCTACCCCCACCCACGAGTTCCACACAACCCCGGTCGAAATGCTGGAGAACACTTTTGAAACAATTGGCAGAATGAGCCGCTGCATCGCCGAGGACTTCAACACACAATCTGTAGTGAACTACGTCGACGAATTCATCCACGCACTCTACACCGAACTCCGGTACGTGGGGCTCTGCCCCCCGTGAACCCCCACAGGGGTAAACCCCTGTAAGACCCCGCCTACGGCATTTAGGTTTGCGTAATGGCCTACGGCACTAAGGTAGGTAGTCGTATCATATTATAGGTAAGTATAATATGGTAAGTATTTTGTAATGTGTGATGTGTAATGTGTGATGTGCTAACACTTTTTTTACAGGGGACAGATGGAGTCATGCTGATGTCTTACGAACGCACACGACGACGTGATTTGCGAGCTTTTTTATATTTCTTCTTAATTGCACCTCGCCGAGAACGACGCCCCCCATCATATACAATTGCTACTTCTTCTGCTACTTTTTCTGCTGGTGCTACTTCTTCTGCTGGTGCTGCTGCTGCTGCTTGTGCTGCTTGTGCTGCTTGTGCTTCTGCTGCTGCTTGTGCTGCTTGTGCTGCTTGTGCTGCTTGTGCTGCTGCTTCTGCTGCTGCTGCTGCTTGTGCTTCTGCTTCTTTTACTTTTTCCCATTTTACAAAAAGTGGTTCAATATATAATTCCGCTAACTTTTCCTTTTCATGTTCATCTTGTAAATTTTGGATTTTGTTTTGTAATTCTTTTATTTGTTCCCAAAGTTCTTTCGATGATAACCCCCCCCCCTCTTCTAGTTCTACTTTTAGATTTGGTCCGCTTAGATTTCTTACTCTTTCTAAAGTGTCTCTTTTTTGTTGTTCCTCTACCACATTTTAATATATCAATTTTTCTCATATTTATTATATATAATACGAATATAAAAATAAAATCATGTCAATATGCCATATGCGGGGTCTTACATGAGTTTACTACCCGTGCTAAAGATAATACCGAAACATATATCCAAAATTCTCATTATAAAACCGCCGCCCGTCTTCAAAAACCAATACAATATCTGGATCCCAAACACGCCCCTCAAATTCATAACGCACAACCACGCCACTCATAACGCACCCTCGCGTCCCTTTGTCAATAATTTCAACAACATGTTTTTTAAAAATAACTTCTTCACATGTAGTAGTGTTTATTACCATTTCTATTTCTAATCTTTTTTTTTCTTCTTTTTCTTTTTCTTCCATCTTCAGTTTCGAATTATCATTTTCTTTTTCGCATTTCTCTCCTTTCTCTCCTTCCGGCAGTCTCACAACTTCCAGACCTCCCATAATCCCACCATTGCCCTCGCCCTCGCCCTCCTCCAAAGGCACATCAATAATATCGACATCGTCGTCACTATCGTTATTGTCGTTGCGCATTATACAACAAAATTCTTTTTCCATTCTTTTTCTTCGCCTGCACACTATTTTATAATAATATCAAATCGTTTTTATATTCATATTTATATTCATATTTATATTATATTCGTATCTGTATCCGTATCACTAATACATCTCTCCTCCCTCCCACCTATCCTAGCTATACTGCCTGAAAACAAGCAAAACAACTAAAAAACCCTTTCTTTTTTTTAACTAACGCATTGCGACCTGCACCACCACCACTCCCACCACCACCACCACTACCATTACCACTCTTTTCAATATTGATATTCGTAAGCATTTTCACTATTATTTTATACTGATCCTCGCTAATTTTAACACGCATCATTATCCCCCTTTTTTTAACATGATATACATCTTCATTCTCCATCTCGACAAATATATCATAATCAGTAGGTAAGCCATTAAATCTATATTTATGTATCTTACCTTGTCCTAATAATGCATTTTTATTTATGTTGTCGATTATTTCAATAAACAGATTGTTTTCAATAACGTAGTCAATAATAGGAATATTAAATGGAATAGTTATTGTTTTATATAATATTTCTCCGTTTGTTTCATTATTATTTATTTCCCCCGATTTTCTATTTTTCTCTCCTTTCTCTCCTTTCTCTCCTCCTACAAGACCTAGACTAAGTCCACCACCAAGACCCCCATCTGCTCGCATATTCCCCCCAACCTGGTTAAAGTTCCTATAATCAATATTTAAGTTCGTATAGTTTTGCATAGAATATTTTAAATCGTATACTATACTTAATCATTTTTATTTATCTGTTTTTTTCTTAATTTTGTTTTTTGTTTTGTTTTTTGTTTTATATTTCTATTTTTGTGCCGTAGGCTCTCACGCAACCCTATGTGCCGTAGGCCAGGGGGATTACGGGGGACGGAGTCCCCTGTGCCAGAAAATTGAAATGAAAAAGACCATTAAATAGAATACAACGATTCAAACAAACAACAAACAAAATCAAGCATCAAATGTCCGGAAACAACAACACTGCCAACAACACCAACGACTACCAAACCTTCACAGGAGAAACAAGTGAGTTCGGAATGCGTGTGTTTTCTGACCCCCACACACAGGAGTCCTACAAAAATTTCGAGGACGAATACAAGAAAAAGTATGTACTCAAGCAAGCTTACGACAAGCAAGAGTTCTTGCGCAAAATGCGCATCGACATCAGACGCGAATACCTGACACGCAAGAAACAAGTCAAGCATCTCCAAAAAGACGCAGCGATTGACTTTCGAAACGCGGAAATGTCGCTCCAAGAACACTACGCCGGCGCCCAAGAAAAACCTTTCAGCATACGCGCCATCGACATCAGCGCTCCTCTCGTCTCGCAAGTCACACTCCCCGCTGGCGACGTCTTTGACGTGAATACATTCCACCCCGACACCGAATTCGAGAAAGTGGTCGGGTTTCACAAAAGCCTGAGTCAACAACAAAACGAATCCAAAGACCAATGGATGAAGCAGGAACAACAACGTCAACGACAATCTCAAGACGAGTGGGAAGCTGTATACGCACAAGCGTCTTGGAACAAATGTGTGACGCAACAAGAAGAAGACCCAAGCACTCCACATTGCGACCAATCCCCTTCAATTGACATCGACATCGAGATCGACATCGACACTGACACCGAGGCCCTCAACATCGACAACAAGTGGCGTATGCCGATGACTGCATCGGAAAAAATGATTCTGGAAAAGGGAGAAGCGGCACAAAACCAACGTGATGAGTTCCCCCAATGCTACTGGACTTACATCGGAACTCATGACGCAATCGACCACGCGGGGTGGGTACTCAATTCAGTGAAGCGGCGTCGCGCAAATGCAGGAATGACCGATGAAGAACACGAATGCGACGACTGCCCTGCAATTCTTCTCAATGAACCCGAACCCGCGTCTGCAGGAGGTATCCTCATTACCAAGAGCAAATCCAAAGCCCGAAAATCTGCCAACAACAAGAAGAAAAATGCCGCCGCATCCGCAGCAAAAGCCCGTGTCGCCAAGAAACAACAACAACAACAACAACAACATCAACAACAACAACAACAACAACAACAACAAAAGTTCGTCCCCCTCCAAGTCACCATCAATGACAACCGCAGCAGCCAGAACCAGAGTGAAGCATTGTCTGCAATGCTCTCCGCCAGCAAAATCGAAATCAATCTGCCGAAGAAGAACCTGCAGAATGCGTCGCGTGAAGCCATGAAACGCCACAACCAGAAATGGAATCGCATCAATGCGCAAAACAAGCAAAGCGCAGCACGCGGAACCAAGATTCCCGAATTCCGTGTCTACAGCTACAGCGACGAAGAGTAAGAGGAAGAACAGGTGATAACTAATGTCAGGTGTCAGGTAAGTAAGTCAACAAGGTAGGTGTGTGTGTTGCGTGTTGTGTTACTAACACTTTTTTTACGGGGGACGGAGTTCCCTGTGCCGTAAAATTGAAATGGAAATCATCCCATAAATGAAACACAGGAATCAGTCAGATTATTAACACCACATCGTCGTCATGCAACAACAACAACAACAAAAACAACAAGAAGAACTCAACGCACTTCGCATTCGCTTAGTCGAACTCGAGACTACACTTCAAGAGCAAAGCGTCTCACACGAAGCCTGGATACGCAACAATCTCGAAGAAGCGCAGCAAATCATCGACAATATTGTCGGCATCAAAGGCATCACCGAAGACCCACTCAAAGTGGCAGCGGATCTCGAAGCTCGCGCCATACTAACCCTGCATACAGACACAACCAACGCCGTATATCGCGGAGACATCAATGTCATCGCAGCAAACACGGAAGGAACACTTGAAAGACAATTTGTGCAACTGCCTCAGGAAGAACTATACGGGTATTAAGTATGCACGCGCACTCACATGCACTCACATGCACTCACATGCAGTCACATGCACTCACATGCACTCACATGCACTCACATGCACGCACATGCACTTTTTTTATAATAATGCTATTTATATCATCTATAAAATTGATATAAATATATATTGATAGTAAATACAACACAACAATACAACGCAATACAGCACAACACAATGAACTCTAAGACTTCTCAGCCTTCCTCACAATCCCTGCATACATTTTCACTCATCGAAATCGATGGCAATTTGTATTACCTCAGTTCAATGCATATCGACGAATGTATTATTAACTATAGTCACACAATGTCAACCTCTTTATTGGAAACATTAACTAAATATGCAGGAGGATTATCTGATAATAAAGTAAATGCAATCGTTTTTAAAAATACTACTAACACCGCCGGAAGCCAGGAGAAAAAGGTTGTAGGATTTTGGCATCCACAACTATCAAAGTTTGTTCTTAACATGGACGGAGCCCTCAGTGAACAAACCTAAGTGCCGCAGGCTCTCACGCAACCCTTAGTGCCGTAGGCTCTCACGCAACCCTTAGTGCCGTAGGCTCTCACGCAACCCTTAGTGCCGTAGGCTCTCACGCAACCCTTAGTGCCGTAGGCCAGGGGGTTAACGGGGGACGGAGTCCCCTGTGGGGGTTAACGGGGGACGGAGTCCCCCGTAAAATTGAAATGTTTTTATACCAATAATTGCAATATATCGAATAGCAAGAAAACAAGAACGCCAACAGAATCAAATGTCGACCACCAACGCCAACTTCGACGGCATTCACGTGAGCAAAGGATTTGTCCGCGGACTACAGGGACAGGTTCTCAAACTCGAACAAAACCAACAATCACTCATTCAGCAGCTGGAACACGCAAACAATCTCGCAACCGAGTATCACGCCGCCGCGGTAGCTTGGCAACACAAATACGACACTGCGCTTCACGAAATGGAGAAAACAAAACAAGCACTTGGACATGAAAGAACGGAATGGAATTCTTCTTTAAATCATGTCGTAGATCTATATGAAAGAGAGAAAAAACTTCGACTTGAACGTGAACACGAAATGACGCGCCTCGAACAACTTCTTGCGGAGCAAATTGAAATGTCGACATCTCGTTCTCCATCTCCAGCCCACCGCCCACATCGCAACAAAGAATCCCTTCCCCCTCACGAACCAATGTCACCAGTTTCAATACCCGACGATTACGAATGCGAATGCGAACACGAAGACGACAACGACAGCGCATTAAATGAATTTTACGGCAACTACTACCCCAACGATGCATACTCCTCCCGAACCACGGACTGCAGCGGCGACCCCATTTGCCATTCGGACTCTGACTAATTGACTAACCAAATAACTAACACATAAGCTCTTCTACCTTATCGATATAATTACGCATCGCAGTAAATTTATCCATTTTTTTATTTTTATTCCACGCCTCCCATTTTGCACGCGCCTGCACTTGAACTGCCCATGGTTGCGCAGTCTCACAATCTCCTTCAGTTGCTTGTTTATAAAGACCATATAAAATAAACAAGTCGCCTGTCGATGGCGTAGACGCACGCGTCTTAATTCGCGCAGCCGCATCCCAAAAACTTTGCTCCAAATTGGAACGTAATTCTTGGGAACTTTTACCCTCACTATACGCATCCTGTAACTTTGAAATCATTTGTTCGTCGTTCATTCTCTTTCTTTTTTTCCTTCTGTTTGTTATATTTCTCCGTCGTATTATATATTTATATTTGTTTTTGTTACATATTTATTTTCTCTCGTTTCTCTCGTTTCTCTCTTAAGGCAAAATTTGAAAAGACTCGTAATATTGCCTCACTTTATTACGAATAATATAAACTGCAGACAAAGAAAGCAACGAAATCTCTATCGAACTACGAACAACCATAGGTGTATCGTTTGACTGCATACTATAATAAATCCACATTCCAGATGAAAATATGCTAAGAATACAAAATATCAAAGATAAACTATTGGTGCTTTTATTTTTATATAGCAAAAACATAAATATAAATCGCCCAACAACCGAAAGCGAAGTCGCTGTATATGGAATGATTTTCAATTCTTCATTATTTCTATTCATTGTAGAAATAGTTACCTTGTGTATGTGTATGATAAACCAATCAGTAAAACAATCAGTAATATAATATAAGTAATCTATTTACATATATTTACATCTATTTACATCTATCTATATATTATAGCATTTCTCTCCTTTCTCACAATGGTCGTATCATAACACCGCTACTGAATCCTTGCATTGGTAATGGAGTAGACACAGACACAGACGTAGGTTGTTGCGGCACACAACCAACACACCCCAAAAAACTGCTTGCATTGTTTGTGCCTTGACTCGCAGTCTTAGTTCCATTAAAAACACCAAAAGGTTTAATTTGTGTAGTAGGCATTGTTTTTGTTGTCTATAATATCTATGATATAATATTTTATATAAATACACTAACAAAATACTCTTTTTTCAGATGACCCCTCATTAAAATATTTTTTATAATTTTTAATAACTTCTTCAACACTTTTATTGCCGGCTTTCCTATATAATTCTCTATAAGCATCAAAACTAGGACCACTATCTAAAATTGCTATAATGTTACTATCATTCTCAGCCCGTTCTTGTTCTTCTCTAATATTTTTCCGAATTATTTTATGACTTTTATCATTATAAATAAAAACACTATGTTTTGTATTGGCTAAATCTAACCAAAATTTATACAATTTTTTATTTTTATTTCTAATAATGTCGCTATCGTATACGTCTTGTATATGTTTTGTTTTATTTTTTAATGTAACGCTTGACACTTTTACCCAACGCTTTGTTCCATTTTTATTTTTAACTATTTTCCACATATTACCATCATTACCTTTCTTTTTTGTTCCAACGCTAGATTTAGTTGCGCTAGAAGAGGGTCCTTTACGTGTTTTTAAAGTTTTAGCCATTATATAATTATATGATTATTAAATAATTATATAATAAAGCCTCTAGATAACGCAACAACACAACAACACAACAACGCAAGAACAGAAGCATTCATTTCTCATTTCCAACTTTACCAAGTGAAGGTCACACGGCCGTCCACAGAGGCACCGCCACCCTGGCTCCAGCCGCCACCGACACTGAAGGAGCCACCGCCGCGCTTGGCGTGAGGGTATCTGGAGGAAAAAGAGAGCATATCAGCTGGTGCATCATCTCTAGAAAAAGCGAACTCTCTCGACTCTGTCACAGACGTAGTCTTAAAAGGATGTGGGGGTAGTTTGTTCAAAGTCATTTTATAACATTGATACATATTTTATTTTTATGTTACTTTTTTTATTATAATTAAAATAAAATAACAAGAATGCAATTATTTTCACAATTTTCTGGAAATCGCTAAATCGTGAAAATAATCTATCAGTCCAGACAAGACCTTACCTTACCTTACCTTACCTTACCTAGTTACGAAATGCAGAAATTGCTGGAGCAAGCCCGTTAATAACTTTTATTGCGTCCTTCACAGGTTGAACCAAATGGGGTCTAATCTGCGAGTATGAGGGTAGTCTAAGATGCTTAGCATCTGCTGTATGTGTCGAGAAGTCAAGGTCTGCCGACGCAGTCTTAACGGGGTGGTGGGGTAGTTTAATCAAAGTCATTTTATAATATTACTAAATATAATATTTTATATTGTTTTATTGATTATTGTTTTATTGATTAAGCATTGCTAGGAACGAGAACACCAACTACAACAAATAGATGTAATAATTCCACGATTGCACTCGGATAAAGTAGTATTATTGAATTTATGTTCATCTAAATCTATAGGCGCTTTATAGTCTTCGAATGAAAATAATGATTCATTAGATGAAAATAGTGAGCTTGATTTTGAATTACTATCAGTTGGAACCGAAGAATCATCGGATGAATCACTGAAATATTTTTCATTTGCTGGATTTAATCTTGGTCTTATATAAATATTCTGTCGCGCCATTATATTAATTTTAGGGTTGGTGTTAGGACTACGATTAGTGGTCGATAAATTCATTTTACTTTATAATAGTATAATAAATATTATAAAGTAATATAACTTAGTATCACTTAATATCAATTAATATCACTTAATATCACTTAATATCAATTAATATCACTTAATATATTCTTAAAGCAAATCGGGGTTCACTCTTCCAGGCATCCCGTGGCCAAAGGCAATCATGTATACCAACGCAATTGCCGCCAAAACCAAGCTTCTATTCTGTGCAACGATTGCACGCTGGTTCAAGAAATATACCATAATAAAGTATAAACCAACCCCAATTACAACAGAGTGCATCAACATAGTAAGTCCGCTTTCCATTTTTATTTTTATATATAATCTCTATATAAAAAATAAAAATAATAGCAAAAAATAAAAAACAATATACAATAACAATAAAATATAATAACAATAAAATATAATAACAACAATATATATACATACTCTATGCCTCTTATATTAGCAGTTATGGGAGCAGTTCTTGGAATAGGAACACTTGCTAGTTGTTGCAAAAGTAGAAAGTAACAATTGGTTTGTTTTATTTTGTATCCATGATCCCCATAAACATTAAATTGAAATAAAAATACATATTTTATATCATAATAGAATACATCGCCCAATCATGTGTGACAACAACAACTATACTAAGACTGATATTAACGGATTTCCTGCAAGGTATGTTCTTACCAAAGATCCAACCGACCCAACTGGTGTCGCGTCTATAGTGGTAAAAGCAATTGATATTGACACGTCGTCGTCGTCATCAAATCCTCGTCCTCCAATTTTGAACCCACTTTACAACTTCAGCGAGACACCTCTTCATTTGCAAGACCAATCTAAGTTCATTACACAATACCGATTGGGAGACTATTCCCTGCCGCATCGCCGCATTAATCCAGAGTATTACACTCGCGAAGAATTGCAATGGTATGTCACCGGCGAAATCCCACCACGTCCAATGTCAATGTGCATGACATATGTCCAAAAATGTTACCTGTGCGGCGATTTTCAACAAAATAAAGAAGATATGCGTTTTGAATCTGTAGGACAACATCCATTCGGGTATAAATTTTGCAAAGACTGCGAGCCGTATTTTCGCCGCGATATGCAAGGGCGACTGAAGCTATCATGTATTTGGGAATTACGTCTTGCGTATGAAGAGTGGCGCAAGTTTGTGCAGTCTTCACTACACACTGACATTCCCGATGCCGAAAAACCCACCAAGCCATTTGTTTGGGTGAATAGAACCAGACGTGATGAAAACGGACAGCGTGATGTGGTGAGCAAGCGTCCCTACAGATACACCAAATGGCATATCATAAATTGGGTGCCAAAGAAAATTGAAATGGTGCATTATGATGAAATAACCAAAGAAGTGATACATGCCGAAGAGTATGGTGTAGTGGTTGAACAACTTGATACTGATGAACAATCCCAAGACCAAAACGTTGTTGGCGACGAATATATGACAATCACCAAGATAGTTCCAATATACGACATTTTGGCAATCAATTTTGACCTAAAAACAAAAACATTGAAAAATCTCATAACCTATGACCCGAATAAAGACGACCCGTTGAATAAATATACCTATGAGGAAAAACACGGGGGGCTGAATCCCTCACAGGGGTAAACCTCTGTAAGACCCTGCCTACGGCACAGGGGACTCCGTCCCCCACAGGGGTAAACCCCTGTAAGACCCCGCCTACGGCATGAAGATATGAAGGGGCGAAGCCCCGTAATACAATACATAAATAAATATTAAAAAGATACGTAGTATATAGTATATAGTATATAGTATATAGTATATAGTATATAGTATACAATGATGAGCAAACATGAAAACATAATAAAGCCCAAATTTTGGATATGTCGCCCACATGAAGGGCCAGAAGAATTCGAATTTGACTTAGTTAGTATTATTTTTTCTGATAAAGTAGAACGATTCATTTGTAAATCGGATATTGTTCCTCCCGATTATATACCGAAAGTTGTATATATGACGGATGAAACAAATGGACTTTACTATGAAGTTGGAAACTATAAAAAAGAGAATGGAGAATATTTTTTGCTGTTGTAGGACGGGGGACGGAGTCCCCCGTGAACCCCCCAGCCTACGGGATGAAGAGATGAGTAAGTGTCTACGGCGCGTCCGCACTTCAATTTTTAAACATTTATGCCGTAGGCTTTCATCCCTAAGTGCTGTAGGCTGGGGGGTTACAGGGAACTCGGCCCCTGTGCCAGAAAATTGAAATGAAAAAGGCCCGTTAAATAGAATGCAGCAATCAAGCAAACAACAACTACTCAACTCGTTAAATCAAATGTCCGCTACTCAAGTTGCTTCTCCCAACACCGACAACACCGACAACACCGACAACACCGACAATGGATTGTCATTCGAAGTCCACGAAATCGAAGAATTCGATGACGATTCTACTCCGTCTCGCTGCGGTTCATCAAGTCACTTTCATTCATCCCCACTCACAGGTTACCTTCCTGGTCTTGACAAAATCGACGAATCATCGCCCATCTCTGAGTTGGATCCAACTTCGCCAATGATGCTGAACCCTCTGATGCGAAGCACCTCGTCAAAGCCAACATTCCAATGTTCGCCTGCCATGGTAACCGCCGACGGAATGTATCCGCCGCCACCATCCTCATCCTTGGACGATGCCGCCACCAACGACGTTCTTCATGCTTCTCCTCCAGCTTCTCCGGCCATCCGCACCCACCCCAACGTCAAGCGTCTTCAATTCGGCGACAATCCCGAAACCATCGCGACTCTCGCATTCCTCGAAACACAAAGAATCAACACCACCTCGCTCGTCATGCAACACATCGTGAAATACGGCAGTCGTGCACGCATCGCACAAACAGACGACGGCCAAATTGTCGGCTTCGCAATGTTTGACAACGAAATCGACCAGGAAAAACTTCAAGACCAGGCTCGCCATGTCCACCCGGATGAACTCAAGAAAATCGTCGATGCAAAGCCCTTCATCTTCCTGCAGCTGCTCGTGATGGATCCGCAATTCGTTGCCTCAACAAATACAGGCAATGAATGGAAGAAGGAGCTCGTTGCGCAGTTTTGCGATTGTGTGACCAAGAACGGCAAGATCGCAATCGCACGCACCGAGACAGAAAACCAAACCGAAATCGAGTTCTTCCAGTCATGCGGCTTCTTCACAATGCATGACATGGGCATCCCATCCTACCCTTCATCGAAAGGCACTGACATCTCCGTGCTTGCATACACACCGATGGGCAAAGAAGGAACTGCGGAAATCTTCAGGAAGTTTTACAGCATGGGTGCGCGATTCTAAGGCGCCACCGGCACCGGCCATGTGTCGCAAACGATACACACTAGGTAAGTAAAGGTAAGTAGCGCGCACCGCATCGCATGTCCTAATACTAACACTTTTTCTTGAATATTTTTTATTTTAGAATATTTTTTTATTTTATACAAAACCATATTAAATCGAAGTCATGTATAATAGTATACAACAAGCAAGAAAAATGTTTGCACTACTATATCGCAACGAAGTTAACCATGCAGAAGTATTTCATATGACCCAGTTTTTACATATTACAAATAGATGGCTTCCTTTATATTTAGCAAACGATACCGACGCAAATACAAATACAAACATCGAAAACAAAATACTCGAACAATATCTTGCAAATCACGTAAACGATATATGGAAAAAATATTTATAATAGATATATATCCATATCATCCACATCTATTTTATGACTACCCATAAAATTGAAATGATTATGAATGAAATAGTAAATATAGACGAAACAAAAGAAGAAACGAATCAAGAAATCAATATGTCATCAAAGTCCACCGCCTCCGCCACCACCACTGCAACAAATCATATCGTGTCGAACACTATTCATGTTGACCAAGATTCAGCATCGGCATCGGAATGCCAAATATGTTGCGAAAAATATAACAAGTCAAATCATATGCCTATCAAATGCACATCATGTGACTTCGAAGCCTGTCGCCAATGTCACGCAACATTTATTCTCGATCCGACGAATGCAATCCCCAATTGCATGAGTTGCCACAAAGAATTACAACGTGAATTTCTTGTCCAAAATTTCACGCAGAAGTTCGTGACACAAGACTGGAAGAAACATCGCGAACAAGTCATGTTCCAAAGAGAGCGCGCCCTCCTTCCTACACGTCAACCCATCGCCGAAATGGTTCGCCAAAAAGACGTTCTCAAACGCCAAAACGAAGAACTTCTTCGCCAAATATCCGAGTTACGCACACGACAATATATGTGCCAGCGTGAAATCGGAAATATTGAGTATCGCATCCGCGTAGGCCCAGCAGCCGATGCATTTATGAATCCACGCAATGGCAACAATGTGACAACCACAAATGCGCATCATGTCGCATCATTTATTCGTCCGTGTCCCAACACCGCAAACAATTGTCGCGGATTTCTCAGCACGCAGTGGAAATGCAACCTTTGCAACATGTGGGCATGCAAGGATTGCCACGAAATAAAAGGCACGACCCAAGACGCACCCCATGAATGCAACCCCGATAATCTCGCATCCGCAAAACTCATCGACACAGAAACACGCCCCTGTCCCAAATGCGGCGCGCGCGTATTCAAAATCAGCGGATGCAATCAAATGTTTTGCACCGCTTGCAACGACTGCGCATTTGACTGGGTAACAGGACGCATTGAGACGATTATTCACAACCCCCACTATTTCGAGTTTCAGCGTCAGCGCAACGGCGGCCAAGCACCTCGCGTTCTGGGCGATATTTTATGCGGACGCGAAGTGGATCACGCGACAATACACACGATAACGATGGACTTATTCCCGCGCGAAGAAATATCGCGCATGATAGTGGTATGGAGAAATACAAACAGAGACATGTATGGCAACATTACCATATCTACACAAGCGCGTTGGAATAAATTCTATGACGACTGCATTAAGAATGTATCTAGAATATTGTGGGCAACAAATACAACTACAGGCACAGGTGCGGCAGGCGAAGCCGTCATCCGTGTAAATACCCAAAAAATGAACTCCTATCGCCAGATACTATTCCGCAAACTCCAGTTCCGCGAAATCTGTCGCCTCATTATAGAAATACGCCAAGTTACACTTCCGCAGCATCGCGTCGATCCGCTGAGATACAACGAAGAACTTGGTGTGAAATATCTCTTGGGTGAATTGTCGGAAAAAGATTTCGCCACCGCATTGCAGCGTTCCGACAAAAGAATGCAAAAGTCACGCGACATCCAAAACATCCTGACAATGGTCCTGAATACATCAACGGATATTATATTTCGTTTCGCGGAACACTTGCGAACATCGCGCGCAACAATTTCACAAAACTCGAACTATGTATTCAATAACGACGATTTTACCATCATGGACGAAATACGCGAGTTGTTCAGTTACGCGAATGTATGCTTTGGACGTGTTTCGAAAAACTACCAATCAACAACATCCCTTAAAATCGGCACAAGTCTTGAACCGACTTACTGGGAAGATGATGGACAAGTTATTTACCAATTTACGTCATCGAGGTAAGTAAACCACACCCTACCACACCCTACCACACCCTACCACACTACAAATCAATACCAAAAACTAAATATAATATATATAATAAAATCATATCAATAATCAATATCATTAAAAATTTTATAATATTTTTTTTACTAAAATGATATGCTTCTCGCGATGTGTTCGCCTGATTCCATTCTTTTTCAATTTTAATAAGAATATCATAAATTATAAACCCAGCAACAAAAATAATAGCGGTTCTAAGTGCCTGGAAAAAAATATGTGAATGGATTCCCACTTTTTTACTCATGAATGGCAACACTACGTATTATAAATATATAAATATTTTAAATATTTTAAATATTTTAAATAGCCGTAAATGCGAATATACACGCAAGAAATGGTATAGACAATAAAATAACGATAGTAATAGAAGACAGCGAAAACAACACCATAAATACCAGTCCGATAATAAACGAAACCATATCACATATTACCTTCTGCGAGAAACTCATATATGAAATCATAAAATTATATACACCAGCTATGATTCTTATCACTCCATTGACACCAGCACCCCCATCCAAATACGAAGCAAACATTGCAACCATCCAGGCCATAACAGCCATAAATATTAATATTTTTTTCCCCAGTATTCGGTCTTGTTCCCTCTCCGTCTCCCTCTCATATTCTCTTTCATTCTCCCTCTCCATAAAACTTTGCACTTGAATTTGCCCTTGCTCTTGCATGTAAATCTGTTTTGTTCTGACAAGTTTACATGTAACTATTTCCTAGTTGAATGTTTCAATTTTATAATCCATCCTGGTTCCAGCTGATTCTATTTCATTCATGCGTGCATGCTCAAAACAAAATAATATCTTGGTAAGGCATAGGAATATTGACATTGTTAACCATGTCATTAATGCGCTGCTTTTTAAAGTAATCCGGAGGATACATGTTATTATTGTTAATACCCTTTCCGCATCCAAGTCGGTCACCGCAGTCGTCCATACCACCACCCCCTCCCAGGAGATTAATATTAATCGTCGTCTTATTTTCCGTCACAGAATTCATTGCAACCACCAGTTTTTCAATCATAGCTTGTCGCTTGGCATCAATCACCGCAAGTTGTTTCATAGCAGAAGTATACGAACTACTCACCTGAGACGAATTATCGCAAGACGTTTTTACATTTTGTTTCAATGCCGCGATATTACTAGTATTTGCATTTGCGTCCACCTTTTCTTTCAAAGTAATTGCCGAATTTTTGTTCATATCGTCTGACACACTAGTGCGCATTGCGTCACTTAATTTACTCTTAGCACCCTGACACGCAGTAACCATTTTATCAATATCTGCCTTCATCTTATTTACCGCCACCTGCTGTGTGGTGTATTCGTCATTTATTTTATTCAATTCAAGTTTCAATGACTCAACATAAGCTTGTTGCCGACTTGATTCAGCATTTGAGGCGGCAACTTGAAAGGATTTATTCTTTACATCGCTTAAAGACTGATACCATCCGCTGCCACTACCACCACTACCACCACCGCTACCGCCGCCATTCCCTCTCCATCCACTATTACCATCGCCACCATCCCACCTTTCCCAGTTTTGGCTGCCACCTCGTCTAATATCTCCTCCATCACTTGGTCCATATTTTGCGCCACGCGGCTCATCGACTAGTTTCACATTGATGTAATCATTTTGTTTCGTATAATCATCCCATTTTCGCTCAAATGTCGCATACCCTCTCAAATTAGGTTCGTCGCACAATATGCATTCATCGGATGCAGGAATAGGTTTCATGCCTCCATTTGCTCCAGCACCCAAACCAGCAGTCTTCCTTATAGGACCACATTTCACCATATTTCGCCCAATAATCTTGCAACTTCCATTATCAAATCCGGCACCATCGCGGAAAGTATCTAAATAATTTTGAAATATTTTAACTCCGGGTTTCTCGCATTTTATCTCGCACTCTGTTCGCGTGAATGGCTTTTCTTTTGGTTCAAGACGACGCTTAGATTGCCAGTCCGCCGGAAATTTCGCAATTAAATCAGAACCACATCCAGAGCATGTTGCCCTAAAGTTATTACACTCTATTTCGCCATTATCCATCTGCGGGCATGCCGAACATGTATACCCAGTATTTTTATCAAACTTGCAAGCACTTTTTCCAAAAAAAGGATCTTCCACTTTTCTGCATGACGGGTCGCATGGCCCTCCTCCAGGCCGCGGGACGGGGCGCGGAGGAGGAGGGGGAGGGATACATTTCGCAGACCCACCATCGCTACGCCCGCTTGGAGAACAAGCATAATTCTGTGTGCAATCTGTGTCTGTTCCATATTGTATACGCGAATATTTTGTATTGGTTATAGGATAATATTCGCCACCAGAATCTGAACCCCCCACAGGCCTCTCATAAAAATAATTCGCAGTTCCCATATCAAAATGCAATCCATCAGGACCATATTTTTTATCCTGACCACCATATACTATGGTG
>Ga0209770_10000484_pt1 | contig 21914 bp, 8 predicted proteins | sample LauGreSu1BDMLBDD_2_FD_187572 | JGI IMG/M metagenome (GOLD analysis project Ga0209770, IMG submission 187572) | Freshwater lake microbial communities from Lake Michigan, USA - Su13.BD.MLB.DD (SPAdes) (version 2) | ecosystem: Environmental > Aquatic > Freshwater > Lake | place: Lake Michigan, USA...
GCCCTCGCTGCCCTCGCTGCCCTCGGACTCGCTCTCACCGCCCGTTTCCTCTCTGCCCTCGCTGCCCTCGCTGCCCTCGGACTCGCTCTCACCGCCCGTTTCCTCTCCGCCCTCGCTGCCCTCGGACTCGCTCTCACCGCCCGTTTCCTCGCTGCCGTCGCTGCCCTCGGACTCGCTCTCACCGCCCGCTTCCTCGGACTCGAAAACCGCGGCTTCGCTCTCACTGCCCGAATCCTCAGAGCCGGAATACTCGCTCTGGCTCGCGTTGCCCTCGGCTGCGTCCGTGCCCTTGCGGTATTGCACGACCTCTTGCTTCCCGTCCTGATCTGTCTCGTCTTTGGCCCAATCGCGCACAAAGTCGTCACCTTCGATTCCGCGGTCGTCGTCGTCGTCGTCGTCGTCGTCGTCGTCGTCGTCGTCGTCGTCGTCGCCGTAGTCGTCGTCGTCGTCATAGTCGTCGTCATCGTCGTCGTCGTCGTCGTCGTCGTCATAGTCGTCGTCGTCATCGTCGTCGTCGTCGTCGTCGTCGTCATCGTCGTCGTAGTCGTCTCCACCGACTGCACGACCGCCTGCAATCGGTGTGGTGGATTGTGCCACGTGATCTCGTGCCAGTTCGACCCTCGGACGCAGCTGCTGCAATGGCGCGTTGCGACTCCGCGCTCCATCGTGCAGCAAATGAACGTTGCTCTGTGCCTCGAGCGCATCTCGCATTTGTTGGTCTTGCACGACGCCAGAGGCTCGGCTCTGCACAGCGGGTGCATTGGCTGGGTCGTCGGAAAACTTTGCGCGCACGAGGTAAGGGAAGTCGCTGCGTGCGAGCTGCACGCGCTGTGCTGCCGTGGCACTTTGATCGTCGACGGGTGGAGCGCGAAACGTCATTTTGTTGTACAGCTGGTGAAGCTCGGCCGAGGCGCCAATCTCGCGCAGCATGGCTTCTTGGAGGACGGCAAGTTCAATGAGTGCAAAGAGGCCCGCCCCTGCGTGCGTGGTTTGGATCTCTTGCAGCGGCAAGTCGACGATGCGGCGGCGTGTGTTGGGATCCGGCCGATACACCGCCTGACCCGCACCGTGGAGGCACAGAGGCATGCGCTGCTGACTCCATTCGTAAAACAGCCCAAACATGTCGTTCGGGTCGTGGATAAACGGTCTTTGGGCGCGATTTTGCACCGGTTGCTCTGACAGATGGCGCCGCTGCCTTGCATGAGCGGCGGCGTTCACAAGGACGAGCTGCTGCTGTTGCAGCGGCGGGGCAAGAGCAACGGCGGCGGCAACAGGGGCAACAGGGGCAACATGGGCAACAGGGGCGGCTGCAACATGAGCAACAGCGGCGGCAACAGGCGCAACCGCGCCGGCAGCCGCGCCGGGTGGTTGCTGTTGCGGTTGCGGGGCGGCAACCCCGATGCCGACAAACGGCGCAGGGAATGCAAACACGTTCAAGGCGGCTTGCATCGCTCCTCCTGCAGGTTGGAGCTGCTGTTGCAGTTGCGGTTGCGGTTGCTGTTGCAGTTGCGGTTGCAGTTGCAGTTGCGGTTGCAGTTGCGGTTGCAGTTGCGGTTGCAGTTGCGGTTGCGGTTGCGGTTGCGGAGCGGCAACCCCGATTCCGCCAAACGGCGCAGGGTATGCAAATACGTTCAAGGCGGCTTGAATCGCTCCTCCTGCAGCAACAGGAGCAACAGCAGCAACAGGAGCGACAACGTTTGGTTGCGGTTGCGGTGGTTGCTGTTGCGGTAGCGGTTGCTGTTGCGGTTGCGGTAGCGGTTGCTGTTGCGGTAGCGGTTGCTGTTGCAGTTGCGGTTGCTGTTGCAGTTGCGGTTGCTGTTGCAGTTGCGGTTGTTGTTGCGGTTGCTGTTGCTGTTGCAGTTGCGGTTGCGGTACGGCAAGGCCGATGCCGGCAAACGGTGCAGGGAATGCAAACACGTTCAAGGCGGCTGGAATCGCTCCTCCTGCAGCAACGGCGACTGCAACAGGAGCAACATGAGCACCGGCAAAAGCAACAGGAGCAATGTCGCCGCCTCGTCCTCGTCCTCCGCCGCCTCGTCCTCGTCCTCGTCGTCGTACTCCACCCGCCAGCACCAAGTGTTGGCTTGGGTGGTGCAAGTGAACGACATGACCGTCGGAGTATGTCGACGGGTAGATGCGCAGGAAGCGGTCCACGAGCTCCTCGAGCTGAAACTCGTCTTGCGCAAACACATCCACGTACTCGTCGTCATCGGATGGGGGCAGCTCCTGTTGCATCAAAAGGTGAAGTTTCGAAAAAAACCCCGTTGCCGTGTTTGAAAACCCCCCGGGGATGCTTGCGAGGACGGGAGGCGGCGGCAGCGCGTACCCAAACTTGTTGATGTCGCGCACCGTCATTGGCGGCAGGTTTGCTTGACTGCGCCTGCGCTGGATTACGGAGAGGTCCGCCACCACAACCTCCGAATCGGACAGCCCCCAGTCCCCGGGTTCGGGCGCGCGCGGCAGCTTTCTGAAATCAAGATAGTCGAGCGCCCACTGCAGGTCGCCTTCGCCGGTCTTCGCATACCTTGCATTGTACTTTGTGACTTGCCCGTGCCGTTCCACGTACTTGGGCACGCTGGTTTCCATGTTTTTGTACGTCAGCAGCAGGCCCTTGTTCACGCGGGACCTCATTGTGCGGTTCGGGGACGCCGGCTTCTCGCGCGTCAGGGCTTCTTCGTCGTACGTCCGTTGGTCCACGGCTGCGGCACTCAGTTCGACTTTGGGGCTGGGTTGTGCCGCTCCCAAGGCGCCGCGCTTCTCGACGACGGTCGAGTGAAAGTTGCACAAGAACCCGTCGAGCGCGAGCCCCGTTTCAGCACCCGACTGCTGCGCGAACCGGCCGCGGTTCTTGCAGCACGCCCCGCTGGCGTTGAGTGCGAGGCACGGATTTACCAGCTGCATGTCGGCAACCACCCAACCCTGTTGATTGGTAAACCGCTCCAAGAACCACAAGCCACGGCTCTGCCTCAGAAGGCACTTGTAGAACTCGCGGTGCTGTTGCTGCGTCGCAGCATTGTGGCGGTACGACCCATGGTCTCCTTCGCAGCCGTGCCGGATGAAGGCTTCGTGGTTCACAGGCACGGCACCTTGCAGAGCAGCTGCTTGCGGAGGGGCTCGCGGTGTGCAGACGGGCACGCACAAGACATACGGAGGCACGTGCGCGGTAAATGTGGTGCGCGCGTGTTCCAATTGCGCCCTTTCTTGAGCCGCAAGACCGCGCAGGCGCGCCGCGTACACGTCGCGCAGTTCGTTGGCGTGCTGCGGGAAGGCGTCTTGGGCGTTCTTGACCGAGTGGAAGATTTTTCGGCTCCTTTGAGCCTTGAGCAGGTCAAGAGGCAGCGTCCAACCAGTTCGCCAGTTTTGCTGGAGGCCAAAGTCGTCGCCGGGGACTTGCGCGTTGTCAAAGCGCACACACACTTGCGGCTCTGTCATGTCTTGGGCGCCCTGAAGACCTTGCGGCGGGTGCACAACTTGCAAGCGGTGGCCGATGCGAATGTCCGGCGTGTTCTTGTACAGGACGCCAAAGTCTCCTCCCCGCTGAAGAACGGGCATATGGGCGTCAAACACCTCGAGAAGCGCCACAAACAAGCTCCGGGCTGGCGGTTGCGGATGGTTGCCCGCGGCTCCCTGAGGGTTCGCATGATTCAGCAAGGCGCGCGGTTTTTTCGGCACTTGCACGCCGTTGTCTGCGACGCGCGGCCCGCGATGAGCAATCCAAGTGAGGAGCATGGCGTGCAGGGCAATCTGCTGCAACACAAGGCGCTGCGCAGGTGTGTGACGGCGCCATTCGTTCAGGAATTCGTGTGCATCGACCGGTCCCCCCTGCGCATCGACGGCAACAAAATCGACTGCGCTGCACATGTTTTGCCAGAACAGCCGAGCGTCAGGCTGCAACTGGGGTAACGCCGCGGCGTTGGCCTGAAGGCGCGCTGCGGAAAAATAGTCGGGCACTGGTTGGTTCTGCGCGTTCTGCAACTGAATGGTAAAAGCAGGGAGCTGCGGGGCATGGGGTTGTGGTGGTTGACCTGCAACAAACGCGCGGAAATCCGTCGCCAGCAGTGCCACACCGCCGACCCCTTGCACAAACTCGGTCAAGGCATGTTCCGATGCGCAGTGGTGGTAGAAGAACGAAACGCAAGAAAAGCGGCTGTTGAAATCCGGCGGAGCGAGTGCGGGAGCAGGCGGAGCGAGTGCGGGAGCAGGCGGCAGCACTCGTCTCAGCGGATTGTGGCTTGGGTACGTCGCAGGCACGAGGCGGTACACATTGTTGCCGTCGCACACCTCTCTCCCCGCCGCTCCTTCCGGGAACACGTGATTTTCCAAGGTGTGTCCCGCGCGCCCGACGGTCGGGCGGGGGCTGAAGCACGCAAAGGACACACCCGACATGAGGTAAAACAAGTACTCGCGCAAGTCGTAAGTCGGTTGTCCTTCCGGAAACGTCGTCTCGTGCGGCTGGCCCCATGGTGCAAGCACTTGCCCCTGCCCTTGCACTTGCCCGTGCCCTTGCACTTGCACTTGCCCGTGCCCTTGCACTTGCCCGGGGTCGTAAAAGACGTACCGGACAATTTGCTTTTCACGCCGGCGGCTCTGGTACATGAGACAGGCGAGATACAGCGGGTTCACGGCAAAATCGCAAGTGTGCGCACAGTCGGACCCTTTCATTTGGCGCCCCGGTCGGCGCGGCGGTATTGGCACAGCAGCCATGATTTCAACACGACGGACGAATCACAATGGACGAATCGCCAAGTAAAGCTTACTGTTCCAAACCGGCCTCGTTTGACTGGGTCAATCAAAATATTTACAGCGCTTGCCTCTCTGGCAAACAAACAAGGCGACAATGCTTTGCTGAAAAAAAAAGAGAGCGACGGCCCTTTATCAAAAGCGAAATCAAAAGCGAAATCGCAGTCGCCACTGCCGCCATATTCGCAGTCGCCACCGCCGCCATATTCGCAATCGCCACCGCCGCTCGCCCAATTCCGGCATGGCCGTTTTCCGGGCAAAAAACAACCATTTGGGTCCGAAGCCGACCGCCACACCAAGACTGTTTTCTGTGGCAGCACACACGCATTGGGCGGCCGTCATCGCTCCAGCTCCCGCCGCTTCGTTTGTTGTTTCGCGCGTGGTTGTTTGTTTTGGTTCCTTGTGCAATGCGCAAACGTGGCCAGAGACAAACCGAGTCAAATGCTGTCGTCAGGTTCCGCCGCGTCGAGCGGCAGCACTGGGTCGGCCGAGCCGGACAGCACTGGCCCTGAGTCGGGCAGTCGCAGCGGGCCGGGTCGCAATGGGCCGGGCAGTCGCACTGGGCCGGGTCGCAATGGGTCGACTGCCCGCGACGCATGCGATCGCTCTGCCGGGTTTGACGAGTGGCGAGTGGCTGAAGACTTTTTCAAGGAACACTCGTTGAGCCGCGCGATGCTGGCCGAGTTCGAGGCTTTTATGAAAAAGTACCTGCCCGACATCGTCACCGGCAGCGTCCAGTCTGAAGTGTACGCGCACCACGACTCGACCGAGCAGAGGTTTCGTTTCCAAAACCTGCGCGTGTTTCCTCCCACATGCCACGACCCGCAGCGTGGGACGCTGCTCGACACTTTTGCCGACGCGTTTCGGCGCAAGAGCACCCTGTGCGCGGTCGTGGCCGCCGACGTGCTCCACGAGCAGCGAAGGTACCGGCCACCCATGACGCTCGGGCAGCTGCACGCCGAGTTCACCGGCGCGGCCCCATCTTCCATCGCCGAGTCTGCAATAGCCTCGTCCGACTGGATCGTCTTGAAGGCCAGCGTCGACGAGCACGGCTTTCTGGTGCACAGCGGCACGTCCACCTCCAACCGTGACGGCAGCAGCGGCGACGAAAACACTCCAAGCACGAAAGCTGCGGCAAGCACGAAAGCTGCGGCAAGCACGAAAGCTGCGGCAAGCACGAAATCTGCGGCGAGCTCGACAAAAGCTGCGGCAAGCACGAAAGCTGCGGCGAGCTCGACAAAAGCTGCGGCGAGCACGAAAGCTGCGGCGAGCTCGACAAAAGCCGCGGCGAGCTCGACAAAAGCCGCGGCGAGCTCGACAACAGCTGCGGCAAGCTCGACAAAAGCTGCGGCGAGTGGCGCACAGAAACAACGTGTGCCTGTGAAACGAAAGGCGGAAGGCTCGAGCGAAAAGGCTCCCTCCGCCGCGGCTGCTGTTGCAAAATCCAACGCATCGTGTCCTGCCGCTTCTGCCTCGACTTGCCTTGCGCGCCACGCCCTGCCCGCCACGTTTGCCCAAGCTTGGTCCGGGGAAGACGTGGTCGTGATCTTGCGCTACCCAAAACGCGACAAGCCTTGGGCGCAGGAATGGTGTGTGGGAGACGTGTTCCGGCAGTCCGACAAGAAGCCGCTGCCGGAATTCGACGACCGCGTGCTGCTGGAGAAACGGCTGGTCATCAACCACCACACGGGTTTGTTTGATCTGCCGCTCATGGTCGGGCTGTTCCCAGATATGCCGCACTTCGGGAGCACCCCGTCGGACCACCAATCGCCTGTGGCGGGCTCGTTCTGCACAAACGGCCTCCCGAAGCAGATCTACATGCAGCAACGGCTCATCCCGAACGTGGCGTTCGTGTTCGCCGAGACCAGCGGCAAGTTCAAGCACGTGTGCGAAATCCGCAGCCTGCGCGACAGCACGCCGTGGAACAGCACGTCGACGCTCTATTTGTACACGCTCGCTCAGAACCCGCTGCACATCGTGGCCAAGGTGCCGTACGTAGTCACCAAGACGGGGAAGAAAAAGAGCAACGAAATTGAAGTGCCGCTGCACCACTGCTTCCTCTTCCTCGGCGTGGAGACGCGGGAAGAGATGGAGGCCTTCCTGTTTCCGGCGCACCTGCCCGTGGAGGCCTCGCTTCGCAAGTACTTGGAGGCGGTGCTGTCGGGGTTCGACTTCGCCGGCACGGACCCGGACGCGGTGCGACGCATGTACGCGGCCAAGATGGAGAAGCCGCTGGAGAACGTGGTCAGCATCTTCTCGTACCAGTTCCTGTGCCACTGCGACTACGGCACGGGCACCGCGTCCAAGCTGCACTTCTTGGCCATGTGCCTGCGCAAGCTGGGGGCCGTCCACGTGCAGCTGCGCGCGCCCGACGACCGGGACCACATGGCCAACAAGCAGGTGCAGTGCGGCGGCAGCCTGCTCGCCACGCTCTTCCGCCAGCTGTGGAGGAACTTCTTACTCGAGCTGAGCACCGTGCTCCTGAAGAACATGGAAGCGCGCAAGAAGACGGACGCCTCCGTGCTGTTGTGGAGCCGCAGCAAGTTCACCAGCAGGCTGATGCACCACTTCTACACGGGCCAGTGGAGTTTGCAGGACCCGGACGTGAAAAATGGCTACTTGCAGATGAAGGCCGAGACGAACGACATCTCCGCCGAAGCGCAGCTGGGCAAGGTGAGCAAAACTATGAAGCAAGAGAACCACGGCCCTCGCGACCTGCCGAGCTCTGCGTGGGGTTACTTGTGCGCGTGCGACACCCCCGACGGCAAACCGACGGGCCTCATCAATTCGCTGGCAAACTTCAGCCGGCTGAGTCGCGGTGTTGACGTCGCGCTGATGGCGCGCCTGCTGCATGCGACGGGGATGCTGGAGGAGGAGGAGGAGGATGCGGCCGGCGGCGGGGCCCTGCTTTCTAGGGCCCCGCTCCCCGAGGCCCTGCTTTGTGAGGCCCCGCGTTCTGGGGCCCTGCTTTGTGAGGCCCGGCTTTCTGGGGCCCCGCTTGGCCCGCCGCCGCCGATCGGCAGCCGCGACCGCTACCGGTACCAGAAAAAGGCTGCGAAAGCCGACGCCGCCATTCTGGCGGCAGGCGGCGCGCCGGCGCACGGGGCTTACGGGTCTTACTGCGCCGCTCGCGCGTACGCTCTTCGGGTCGCCCGCCGCCACCGCGCGCAGACCACAACCACGGCGTGCGAGCAAGAGCGCGGGGATTGCGAGAAAACGGGCCGCTTGCTGGTGCGCATCAACGGCGAAGCAGCCGGTTTCGCCGCGCCCCACTTGTCTGCCGACGAGGTGGTGCGCGTCGTGCGCGACTTGAGGGCGCAAGGCCGGATTACGTCCGACGTGTTTGCGGAAGCGAGAACCGACGCCAGAGGAAGAGGGGGAGGAGGAAGAGGAGGAAGAGGAGGGGGAGGTAGAGACGAACCTGCCGGAAACCCGACGAATCTCGCCGCAGCCAAGTGCGCCGGCCTCGTTCACGTGCAGTGCGACCCCACGAGCGCCCCGCTGCTCGCGCTGCGCCTGCGCGAGGCGCGTATTCTCGGCAGCGTGCTGGATGCGACGTCTTGTTCTTCGTCTTCTTCTTCTTCTTCTTCTTCTTCTTCTTCTTCTTCTTCTTCTTCTTCTTCTTCTTCTTCCGCTTCTTCTTCTTCCGCTTGTTCTTCCGCTCCAGCTTCTCGTTTGTTTGCGCCGCACTACACCGTGTTTGTCAACGGCAACGCCATTGGCGCGCTGAAAGGCCGGGTGAGTGCCAAGGACTTTGTCGCGCGGTTCCGCCAGCTGCGCCGCAAGCGCATCCTGCCGCACGACTGCGGCGTGCAATTTGACCCAAGCGCCGGGGTGTTTGTGCGCTGCGATGCCGGGCGGTTCATCAAGGCGGTCTACGTGGCCGAGTGCCTGCCGAGCGTCCCCGGCATCATCGCGCACGCGGTCGAGATGCACTGCAATGTGTTCACGGAGCTGGAGGCGCGCGGCGCGGTCGAGTGGATCGACCCGTTTGAAGAGACGGACTGCGTCGTTGCCGTGGACGCCTCGGCGGCACGGAAAGGTTCACCCGGTTATTACACGCACTGCCACCTCACGGCCATGGCGCAATTCGGGGCCATCACGAGCCTGATACCTTTTTCGGACCACAACCAAGGCCCGCGGACAATCTACCACACTGGCATGCAGAAGCAGGCCCTCATGCACAACCGCGACCCGACCGAGCCGCGGTTCCTCGCGACGACCGTCCTGCTGAGTTTGTGCGGAGGGCAGCGGCCGCTGGTGCAGACAATGTACCAGCGCGTCACGTCGCACGTCAACACGGCCCCCATCGGCTTCAACGCCAAGGTCGCCATCATGGCAAAAGGCTGGAATCAGGAAGACTCCGTCGTCGTCAACTCCGATTCCACGCAAGCCGGCATGTTCATGCGGTCCGAGTACGTGCACGTGGTGGCCAAAACGTGCTTGACGGGTTCCTGCGTCAAGTACGCGCGCCCCGGCCCCGCTGCCACACACCGGAAGCTCGCGAGAGACCGCGCGTGCTACCAGAAGCCGCCCGTCGCGCACTGCCGCCGCCTCGGCGTTTCTGCTGCCCGCGACACGAACGCGGAAAACAGGCTGTGGCACGTCGAAACCGTTGACGCCGTGTTTGAGGGAGGAGGAGGAGGAGGAGGAGGAGGAAGAGCCGTCTACGTCCCGCTTGCGGCACGGCAAGACCGCGCGCACCCGCGCAGCACCCCACTGGGCACCCCGCCCGTGTGGGGTTTGCTTGACCTTCGTTCGCTCCCCGCGAGGCTTGTGCTCGCGCACTTTCGCGAAGCGCTTCGGCCCTGCTCGCCCCCTTTGCCCCCTTCTGCGCCGTCAAGCGAGGTGTGCTTGGTGCGACAAGTTCTCACCGAGTCTGGCAGATTGTGTTTCGAGCCCGCAGACCCAGCCTGCGACTTGGAGCCGGCGCTGCGCGCTTTGCGCTGCCCGCGCGAGCCGGCGGCGGTGCGCGACTTCGACACGCTCGACGCGACGGGACGTCCGGATGCCTACGCAGCAATTGGTGAGGACGGTTTCCCTTTGGTCGGGCGGTACATCGAAGCGGGGCAGGTCATACTCGGGCGAGTCCGCGAAGTCGCGGCCTTCAACGACAGCGGCGGCGTCACGACGACGATCCGGTGCTGCAGCGTCATCAGCGACAAGAGCGGGGTTCTCGTCGACATCCAGCAGAAGACGAACCGCGACACGGCGGTTGTCATCTTCCGCCTGCACAGCTGCCACGTCCCGAGCTTGGGGGACAAGGTGTGTTCGCGGCACGGGCAGAAAGGGACGATCGGTCGGCTCGAGAGGCGGTTCAACTTGCCGTTTGGCGTCCACTCCGGCACGCCCGCCACTATTTATCTGAACCCGTGCTGCATCCCGTCGCGCATGACGGTCGGGCACCTGAAAGAGTCCAGCACCGGCAAACTGGCGCTGTCGCAAGGCCAGCACGTGACCGACGGCACCCCGTTTGCGCGCGCGCTCACCATGGACGAGCTGCGGAGCCAGATGGAGCTCCAAGGCATGCCGGACTGGGGGGACGAGGAGTACTGCTGCGCGCTCACGGGGCGCACGTTCAAGGCCAAAGTCTTTGTCGGGTTTGTGTTTTACGAAGTGCTGCGGCACCTTGCCGACCGCAAAGTGCAGGCGCGAGGGCCGCGCGGGCCAGTGCAGCCGCTCACTTACCAGCCCACCGAAGGCAAGCGGCTCAAGGGCGGACTGCGAGTGGGGGAGATGGAGCGCGACGCGTTCATGTCACACGGCGCGGCGCGTCTGTACAACGATCTGACGGTGCACAACTCGGACCGCGCCACGCTGCATTTCTGCAGGCGTTGCGGCCAATCGGCCAGCGCGCCGCCCGGCTGGGACCCGGGAAGCGCGGTCGCGTGCGGCAACAAGCTGTGCGAGAGCCAAGATGTGGTGCCGGTCAAGTCGACGTGGTGCTTCAACCTTTTGATGGCCGAGCTCAAGGCACTCAATCTCAACGTGGCGGCGACAATTTCGCAGCAACACGGCGGAGGAGCTACTGACCACCACGGCCCGCACGTATTTCCGCCGCAGAGCCACCCTTCTTCTTCTTCTTCTTCTTCTTCTTCTTCTTCTTCTTCTTCTTATTCAGGGCGCGGCGGTCGCAAACTCGTTGCAATTTCTGAAGACGACAGAGACAGCGACGACAGAGACAGCGATGACAAAGACGACGACGACGACGACGACGACGACGACGGCGGCGTCAACGGAAATGGGCCAGAGGAGAAAAGGGCGCACCGGGTGTTGGAGAAGCGGCTGCAACGACTTGAGCGTTGTGACACCTCCAACGATGCGCCGCACACACACTGACGCTCGCACCTCCGCCCTCCGCTAAAGCCAGCCGCTTCGACGCGCTAGGGTTTCAACCCTCGTGTCACGAGTGTCTCTGCCTTGACCTTGTGTTTACTTGCCTTGCGTTTTGCGTGCTTGCGCAGGAGCAAAGCGAATGCAAGCTCTTCTGCCGTCACCGCGCCGTACACTGGCTGGCTCAAGAGCAAGACTTTGCGCTCTTCGCAGCACGCGCGCCAGCGGGCCATCGCAGACCGCACGGTTGCGGTTGACATGTTTTCCAACGAGACGTTTTCCAAAGAGAGTGCTCCCTCTGACATCATGTGCCATGCAAAACGCGTGCGCGCGTGTGTGTTTTGATATAAACCTTGCATTAATAGTTATTGTGTAGTGTTTTGTTTCGTGCACGTCGACGTCGGCAGTCAAAACAATCCGATTACGCCCATGCTCTCCCGGACGTTCCGCCAATGCTCGCGCGAGAACTCGCACACAACCATTTGTCCCTCCGCCAGTCGGACGCGGAACGCAACCGTTCCTGTCAAAGCGTCCATGCCTGCGTGGCACACCTTATCCGCGCAAGCACGATGCATGTGTGTGGCCATCACCGCTCGCAGCACGCGCCGCTGCACCCCGTTTAAAGAGGTGCGCACCGTGCTGCTCGGCGTGGCGCGCGTCAGTGTCAGATCTCCCTGCGCGTCCACATGTATCTCAATAAGCCGCGGGTTTGCTGCCGCCCGGTTCGCTGCCGGGTTTGCTGCCGTGTTTGCTGCCGGGTTCGCTGCCGGGTTTGCTGCCGGGTTTGCTGCCGGGTTCGCTGCCGGGTTCGCTGCCGGGTTCGCCAACCGGTTCGCCAACGGGTTCGCCAACGGGTTTGCTGCCGGGGTTGCCGCCCGGTTCGCTGCCGGGGTTGCCGCCCTGTTCGCTGCCGGGTTTGCTGCCCAGTTCGCCCCCGGGTTTGCTGGCAGACGCGCTGCCGTCGATTTCGTTGAGGAGCACCGCATCGACGACAGGTTTGCCGGCAACGGGTGTGGCCAATTTGGCCCACGCGTGGTAAACAAAGGCAAAGTGCCGCACGGCTTGTTGGGGAATGCCGCGCGCACCGTTGCGCTTGGATTCGACCTTGGCGGCGGAGTCGAGCACGGCTCGGGGGTGACAGATGCTTTGCGCGGAGGCGAGCACGGCCCGGAGGCGACAGATGCTTTGCGCAGAGTCGAGCACGGCCCGGAGGATGGTTTGCGCAGAGTCGAGCACGGCTCGGAGGATGGTTTGCGCAGAGTCGAGCACGGCTCGGAGGCGACAGATGACACAGCGCTGGCAGAAATCTCCTGAACCGACGGTTCTTGGCGGCGCTTCGCAGACTTCGAAGACTGCAGTGAACGCGCCGGTTCAGGAGATTTCCGCTTGCTCGGTGCAAACTTCTTCTGCACGTAGGGCAAAGGACGAGCAGCCTCCGCCGGAGGCACACGAGCGCCCTGCAGCGCCTTGTGGCGGTCGAGCAAGAGCTGGAGGGACGCAGGCGGCTGCGGGATCGCGGAGCCGGTTTCGTTTGGAAACAACACGTCTGCCCGCGATGTGTAGCGACTCAACGTAGAGGTCGGGATGCCGCACAACACGGCCACGTTGGCGTTCGTCAGGACCTTTTGCAGGTCAGGATTGGATTTGCGCATGAACCGAATCATCCAAACGGCCGCCCGCATCTTTTCGCGGTTGGTACTGGAACCCTGCCACCGCGTTCGAGGCTTCGGCGCCCTGTGTGCCGCCGCATCTTGGGCTTCCGTTGTTGCCACCGCCGCCGCCGCCGCTTCTTGTGCCGCCCCCTTGTCCAATGTTGCCGCCGCCTCCTTGGCCAATGTTGCCGCCGCCTCCTTGGCCAATGTTGCCGCCGCCGCTTCTTGCGCCGCCGCCTTGACTGCCTCCTTGGCCGCCGCCGCCTCCTTGGCCGCCGCCTCCTTGGCCGCCACCTCCTTGGCCGCCGCTTCTTGTGCCGCCGCTTCTTGTGCCGCCGCTTCTTGTGCCGCCGCTTCTTGTGCCGCCGCTTCTTGTGCCGCCGCCTCGTTGGCTGCCGCCCCCTTGGCTGCCGCCCCCTTGGCCGCCGCCTCGTTGGCCGCTGCTTCTTCTGAGCCCGCGAACGGCACGTCGCGCGGCCGCAAACTTGCCGCTGCGGCGGAGAGCAAAGCCAGAACGGCGACAGAATGCTCCATTCGCGAAAACAGAAACAAACCTTCCGCCGGGATTGCAGTTGAACAGTGTGACGAGGGGAGTGATGAAATAAAGTTCCCCAACTCGTTTCTCGGCCCATCCTCCAGCGACCGCGTCGGACCTTCCGCTTGGCGGGTCGTGCACTGTGATGAAATGTGTCACATGCACGTCACAGTGTGCCTTGGTAATTTGTGTCAGAATTGCGTACACATATTTGCAATGCGTGTCAGTACACCCTTTACTTTTCATGTCAGTACGTCCATGTCAAGTGCAATGTCAGCAGGTCCGTGTCAGTAGTCTCTCGTATTGGTCCGGAGCCCCACAACGTGTTTTTTTTTGGTTTTTCGGTTCTTGGGTATTGGTCTGGCCAGACCACAACATTCTGCAGCAACACACGTGGAGTCATTGCTCCACAACGTTGCCAACGTTGCCCGCCAATGTGAAAGCTCGTGCGCACCGCTGTAACACAAAAACACACAAAAACACGCAGACAAAGCCGCACTTTCGAGACAGACAATAAATTGCCAAGGCATTGCCCGTTCACCTTGCGGTTTTCTCATTCGTTCGGGTCAAATGGTCCATTTGTTTCTGTTTCAGTCACAGAGTTGTGGCGGTGCGTGGCTCTCGCTGACGGACGGACGCAGTCTTTCTGTTTGCCGCCAAGTGGCGTGGGCGCCCAACATGAGTGTTGGCGATGTGAAGAAGCTCGTTGACTTGAAGACCGCGGGCATCGACTGTGCGCGCGTTGACATTGTGCGCAACTGCTGGCCGCGCGAGGTGGCCGCAGCTGCGCCTTTGGCAGACACCGTGCTTGTGGAGGCCGAGTTGCTTGTGGAGGCCGAGGTCGCGGACATTCACAACGGATACAACCCCGAAGCCGTGTACCTGATTGTGCGGCCGACTCTTTGCTGTGCGTCTGCGGCCACGACTGCAGCTGCAGAGACGGCTTTTGCGGCGGCTTATGTGGCGGCTTCTGCGACAGACTCTGCGGCGGCTTCTGCGGCAACGACGAATACGGAGGCAACGACGAATACGGCGGCTTCTGCGGCAACGACGAATACGGCGGCTTCTGCGACGACGAATACGGCGGCTTCTGCGACAACGACGAATACGGCGGCTTCTGCGGCAACGACGAATACGGAGGCGAGCGTGCAAGCACCTGCAACCCACGCGCAAACTGATGCAAACTCGGCCTCTACGGGCGTGGCACTCGACCTCGACCTCGAAACCCGCGTCTTGCGCGCCGTGGCAAGCGTCGCAAACGACCAGCACGACATTCTCCCAGAAACGCGCAGTTTGCTTCTCGAGGCGCCGGGCTACTTCGTGCACGGGCGCATCTCCAGCCGCACCGTTGGCGCTGTGCTCAAGATTGCGAGCGTTGCGGCAAACCTTGGCTTCGACCTCCCATTGTGGTCGACTGTCATATCTCGCGCGCGCGCGCTTCCCGACTGCAACGTACTGAGCACGGCCGTGGGCTCTCTTGTGCGCCGCCTCTTTCACCTGCACGTTTCCCACACATTTGCTTCGCCGTCCGACATTGAGCTGCTTGGCCAACTGGGTTGCAGCATCGTGAACGAGTTCTGCGGCTTGGCCTTGGACGCAAACACGGATTTCCGTGCCCACACGGCCAAACTACTGTGCTCTCAAATCTTCCACGTCACGGACGCTGCGTTTGCAAGCGCTTGCGGCGGGATCGCCGCGTTTGTGGACCGCACCTGTTCCTCCCCTGACCTGCGCAGCGCCTTGACCGACGTTCTGGCACTCTGGAACAAGTGTTTGCAAGAGGGCATTCGGAAGGGCAAGGTGAAGCACCCGCATTTTGTCGCGGCGCGTGCCGCCGGCCTTTTGCCTGCAATTGCCAAGCTCGTGGAACGCATAGACGAGAAAGACTACAAGGCCGGCAAGGGCAATGGTGCCGTTCAGGCGGCCGCTGCGCTGTGCCAGTCGCTCGACGACGCCGAGCTGTTTGAGTTTTGCAACCAGTTCCCTTGCCTGACGGAGCGCATGCGCGCTTCCTCCGACGCGATCGCGGCCCGCTGCGACGAGTTTGCAGCCCGCGCGGAACGGCTCAAGATTGCCAGCCGGCGCACGGAGCTGGCGGCGTGGGAGCGCAACGTTGCCGCAGCTCAAGACAAATGGCACCGCCTGTACGCGCTCGTGCGTGGTGTCGCCAGCAACTCCGATGAGGAAGGGGCTGGCGCACAATCACAAAAGGGCGAGGGCGAGGGCGAGGGCGAGGGCGAGGCGGGGTTCAGTGCACAATCACAAAAGGGCAAAGGCGAGGGCGAGGGCGAGGCAGGGACTGATGCACAAGCACAAAAGGGCGAGGGCGAGGCAGGGACTGATGACGAAGACCGCGACGACGACGACCACGACGACCACGACGAGTACGACGGGACGTTTGCACAAAATGGCGCGGACGCAGTGGCCAACAGGCGATACGACTCGTTTGACGCGGAAATGGAATGCCGAGCCCTCTGCGCCGTCGCAGACGCGGTGGCATACCTCTCGCTCAATTCACCTGCGCCCGTTCCGGCGCGAATCGCGACGCAATTGCAACAGGCGATGCGCGAATACCGCGCAGGGTGCATTACGGAACACGCAGTCAGCGCCGTGATGAATCAAATGCAAGTGATGACTCAACTGCAACAAAGGGCCGGCACCGGCATTGCCCTCGTCGACTGGCTTCGCGTGCTGCAATACGCGTACAGCGTCGGTCACAAGGCCGCATTGCACTGCGCGCTGCACCAACTCGTCCGTCGCGTTGCGTTTGAGACAACCACTCAATTGGTCGGCACCGCGTTTGCCTCGCAGGACGACGTCGAAGCGCTGCAGGCGTTGCTGGAGAAGATTCTGCTTGACTTCACGGTCGACCACAATGTGCAAACACGGGCATCTCAAGTCTTGTGTTCCCGCTCCCTGTTTGGCACACAGGCCGCGTTTGCGCGCGCCAGTGGTGCGGTCGTCCCGTTTGTGCTCCGCCTGATCGCCGTCAAGCAATTCGATTCCTGCTATTTTGCCTTCACAAACTTGGTTCGCCACGTCACCAACGTTGGATCTTGCCGCGCGGCGCTCGCCGCCGGGTGGCTCACTGCAGCAATCGAGTACGTCGAGGGCGCCCGCAACGGTAGCCACACGTTCGACTGTGCCATGCTCGCCGCGGCGCACATGATGCACGTCGCAGACGACGGACATCTCGCCGTCGTGTGCGCGAAGCATCCGACGCTGCTTCGCAAACTTCAGGCGGCCGACAACAACCGCATCAAGGACTTGGTCGATTTTCCTGTCGCAGCGCAGATCGTTGCAAAAGTCATTGCGCGGTGCACGGCGCTCGTCAAAACCGCGCAAGCTGCTCGGGAGGAAGAGGAGCGGCGCGAAAACGCCGAGCTCGAAGACTTGAAGCGCAAGTCCAAGCAACTCGAGGCAAAGATGGGGCTGATGGCTTCACTCGTGACTGTGACATCTGGGTTCTGAGTGTTTTGTGTGTTTTGGGTTCCGAGTGTTTTGGTCCTTGCATTGTTTGCCGTGTCATTCAACATGTGTCCAAGAGTTCCTTGTTCCAAATTTATTTTGCCACTTGCGATCGCCCGCACGCACATTTTTTTTTTCATATTTTTTTTTCACGGGCTTCTTCAAAAACGCGTTGCACAACTTTGCACAACTTGTCGCGCTTGTCGCGCAAGCAGCTCGTCACGCGTCAGATTTGGTTCTTCAAAAAACAAGCACACAATGCAGAGCTGTGCAGCAGACCTGCAAGACGGCAACGCGCAGCACGGTCCGACGGTGGAAGCGTTCATGGTGTTGCTGCTCAGGGAGGCGTACCATCTTGCGGCAGACTATGCGCACCTGCGCGGGCAAGAAGCCGTGGCGACGCGCGACATTGTGCGCGCGCTGAAAGTGTTGGCTCACCCGACGTGCGACTTCCTCGACGCTCTCGCCGCGCCAACCAGAGCGGAACACGCCGCCGGTTCGAAGCAGGGTCTGGAGCGCGCGGTCGAAGCCATCGAATCGTGTGCGCTTGCCTTGTCTGCGGAGCGCGTGGCAGTTGAGCCGGGAGGCGAGGCCGAGGGCGCTGACGTGCTTCGGATCTGCGGAGAAGTAAAACACAACAAGTACCTCGGCTTGATGGAGGGTGCAGATGCTTTGTTTGTCGAGGCCGAAGACAAAGAAGATGGCGAAGACGAGGAGGTTGGCGCCGATCGTCGCTGGACGCCGATGCGCCGGGCCGTTCTCGCAGGCGTCAAGGCGATGCTTGCGCACTGGCAGGCGCGTCAGACGCAGCAACCGGAGCAACCGTAGCGGAAGGAGTGGGAAAACGTTTCGTGTTTTCGGCTGTTTCTTGTTTTCACCGTCCATTTGTGTGTGTGTTTTTTTTTGATCAGCTTAAAGTAAAACTTTGCCGGCAACGCCCGTGTTGCGCGACCAAGGCCGGACTTCAACAACAACAAAAAAAGTAATTCACCGACGTTGCCTTGTTTTCGCCATGCCTCGTCGCTCGCCACGCGCCGCCTGCAAGACAAGACGCGCGCCGCAACTTCCAAAACTACCAGCCGCCTTTACAAGCCACCGCGCTCCAGCCGCCTCAAGCTGACGCGTCGAAATGTTGGCGGCGCGCGTCTAAATGTTGGCGGCGCGCGTCTAAATGTTGGCGGCGCGCGTCTGAGTGGTGGCAAACGCGGTAAACGCGGTAAACAACAGCAGGGACTTGGAAAGCGCGAATTCAGCCGAAAGCGCGGATTCAGCCGCGCAGGTGGTCGCAGCAGGCTTGGACTCAAGGGTTCACAAATGTTTCGCCTGCGTCACCGCTTTCTTCGCGGCGGCGGAAACTGTCGCGTCGGGTTTGTGGCAGCCGACAGCAAGGACGGCGAGCCGGTATTTACGATTGGCTGCAAGGAGGCATCCAAATTTTCCCAGCTGATCAAGGAGGCGTCGAATAGCCGGGAGGAAGAGGACGAGGACAGGGACCAATGGGACGAATGGGGATATGAAAACCAAGACGAGAAAGAAGACCGGACAATCGTGATTCGCACCAACCTCTCGACGCGCGAGCTGCGCATCGTCGAGGAGTGCTTCACAGGAGACGACTTTGTGCTTGATCAAACGTGGGCCACCAGTGATCTGTTTGACTTTCTCCGACGCAGCACGATGCTGGCCATGGACCGGCTGGAGCTGGCCATCTTATGGAGGCTGTGGCAGCGGTTCGACAGCATTTATGATGGTGGTCGCCAAAGCTCGGCAAAACGGAGGAGAGACTTTAACAGAATTAGAACGTTTCTGTTGAAGAACGGGGTCGCGCACCCTTCTCCAACATTCTGCGGCACGTTTGCAAACATTTTAGCGGAACAGGCCGTTCCAGAGGGCGTTGTGCTGCGTCACCTCAAGTCGCTGCATCCGCCCCCGCTGCTTGTCTGCTGGGTTGCACACGCGAATGTCGCCGTCACACCAAAAACGCGCAACGAGCGCAGTGATCAGAGTCCTGCGAGGTTCGACGTAATTGCCTCGCACGACTTTGGCGGCGCACAATTGCTGGCAGTCAATGGTCTGACCTCGTTCGTTCGTCCCATCTATCGCGGTGCCGACGCAAATGGCGACGACATAATGTTCACCCAAACCGGATTCCGCGTCGAGCACAAGGGTCGAACTCTTGTACACGAAAGAGGTCTCAAACTTCGCGGACTTGCGGCAGCTTACTCGCCCTGCGGGTCCACTGTGGCGGTGGTCTGCATTCAGCGCTCGGAACTAAGCGCGCGCGCACGAATCGCGCACACCCGCGTGAGCGAGGACGCCGTGTGCGTGTTCCTCATACAATTGGAGCCGGTTCAAATTCGCTTGTTTGTGCAAGGCAAGGATTTCAAGTCGCCGATCGACGCCACCAACACCGACGCACTCGCTGTGGCCACGAGCCCGACGGCGTGCGTGTTTGCAGACACTGCCAACATGACCATACTGCACATGGCGCGGCGCAAGCCCGTGCAAGTGGAATTCTCTGCTTCCGAGCGCTTGGGTGCATTCGCAATGAACCACGGCACTGTCGTTGCACAGATCCGCAGCAAATCACGACACAGCAAAACATACAAATTTGCAACATTCGACGTGATGAACGGCGCACGAATCGCCGAGACCGAACTGGTGACCTACAGCGTCGGACACATGCGGTTTTCCCCGAATGGCCAGAATCTTGTCGGCGCAGGCAAATCACACGTGTGGGCTTACTCGCTCGCGACTCGTGTGCTGAAAGAATGGCGGGTTGACGATGACACGCCCGCACCTGAACGGCTGGCCTACGTCACGGATTCGCACGCAGCGTGGTATCGGTATGGAGCGTACCGTGGAGACATTGCCGTTTCCGGTTTTTTCAGAGACGACCCAGTGCAAATCGTCAAGGTGGGGTTCGCTACTCTTCCGTTATGGATGCAACCACAATCGACCGACTACTACAAGTCAGAAGGCGCCAAGCTGTTGTTTGATTTGCAAGGCGAGCACGAGGGAGACGAGGACGAGGACGACGAGGACGACGAAGACGACACTGGTGAGGACGAGGACGAGGACGAGGACGACGACGACGACGACGACGACGACGACGACGAGTAAGGCGGCAAGGACGAAGTCGTCAGGCGCTCGACAAGGTTTTCCGCAAGGTTCACTTGTGACCCGCGAATAGTTGAGCCAAACCAGAGAGTGATCCACAAAGTTGGAACAAAGTCGGAACAAAGGTCATTATTGGTCTGCTGGACCAAATGTGCACGAATTCGCGGCGCGCGCGCACTCAATCTTCGGCCAGCAGTCCGTGCAATAGCACCACACGGCATGCGTCGCCGCGCATTTTCCCGCCATGACGCGTTCAAAGAGTTTGTGACGCTGCCTGACTTGTTGCGGTTGCGCCCGGCCTGCTGCAAACTTTCGACCCGTTGCGCGCGCGTGTGCGGTCAATCGAACGCCCGAACGCCACTGCTGTCGCCCACCGCTGCAACCGCCGATGAATCCTTCAAGTACGGCCGTGCCGCAAATCTTGCGTCCACACACCGTGCACCCGCAGTCGCCGACGCGATAGTCTATGCCGTAGGGAAACTCGGTCCACTTGAACTCGCTGTTCGTCCGCGACAAGGCACGCAGCTCTGCAAGACCGGCGTCTTGGCCGAGCCGCGTCACCTCGTCAATGCGCGCTTCAGCAGCCGTGAGGCCTTGCGGCCCGCCTTGCGGCCCAGCAGCCGTGAGGCCTTGCGGTCCTGCAGCCGTGAGGCATTGCGGCCCGCCTTGCGACCCAGCAGCCGTGAGGCCTTGCGGTCCTGCAGCCGTGAGGCCTTGCGGCCCGCCTTGCGACCCCATGTTTGTCCTTGGAATCGGTCGCGCTGCAGACCCGGAAAATGCGTCGTCGAAGCGACCGTTCAACGCAGCCAGCTCCGTTTTGACAGACGCGAGCTCACGGACGGCTTCTGTGACAGCCCGAAGTGCTGCGTGCGAGGCGTGCGCCGCCGCCACCGCCTCCTTTTCCGCACCTTCGGCTGACGACGCAGAGGCGCTCGCTGCGTCCGCACAGAGCTGGTATGCCTGCAGCTTGTGTTGCGAAGCGGCGGTGGCGCCTGAGCGGCGCGTTCCCGCTCCGGCTCCGGCTCCGGCTCCCGCTCCCGCGGCTCCCGCTCCGGCTCCCGTTCCCGCTCCGGCTCCCGTTCCCGCTCCGGCTCCGGCTCCGGCTCCCGCTCCCGCTCCGGCTCCCGCTCCCGCTCCCGCTCCCGCGGCTCCCGCTCCGGCTCCGGCTCCCACCACTCCCGCTCCGGCTCCCGCTGCAGCTGCAGTCGACGCGGAACCAGTGCGTGTCGCCGGAGGCTCAACCGCCGCGGAAGAAAGAGACGCGCGCACCGCTTTTGTTTTCCGCGTGCGTTTGCAGGCCGCGGGCAAAGCTTCCGCGCCGTGGTGCACGGCGGCCGACGCCGCACTGGCGCCGGGGAGAATGGAACTGGAAGAAGTGCTGCTCGCAGACAAGTCTCCTTCGCGCAAGCCCGAATGCAAGGCTGAATGCGAAGCTGAATGCAAGGCGGGTTGCAAGTAGCTGCTGCCCTGCACGAGCTTGTCGAACAGGGGATAGTACCCGCACAGCACGACGCGCACAGCATCCAGCTGAGACTGGCATTCCGCAAAGACGTGTTGAATGATTGTCGGGACTTGCTTCATCGTGTCCAACCCAGCTTCGCACTTGCGGACAGAACCCTGCATCTTCACAATCAAGTCTGTCAGGTACTTCTGAAGGCCCCTGACTGTGTCCAGTTGCTCTTCTGTTTTGTGGAAGGCCTTTTTGCTCCCCGCCGTCACGCGCAGCACATCCCGCGTCGCCCCGCTTGAAGCTTCCGCCAGCGTGGTCATCCCGCATTGAATTTCCGACAGCAAGGTGTGCAACCCTTTGAGCACATCCAATGGGTGCGCGTCATGACTGCTGCCGCCCTCGCCCTCAACTTCGCCCTCAACCTCGCCCTCGCCCTCAACTTTGCCCTCGCCCTCAACCTCGCCCTCAACTTCGCCCTCAACTTCGCCCTCAACCTCAACCTCGCCCTCGCCCTCAACCTCGCCCTCTACCTCGCCCTCAACCTCAACCTCAACCCCAACCCCAACCTCAACCCCAACCTCAACCTCAACCTCGTCCTCAACCTCGCCCTCAACCTCGC